>Ga0326727_10005948_pt1 | contig 34118 bp, 27 predicted proteins | sample MB2enrmetagenome_FD_207643 | JGI IMG/M metagenome (GOLD analysis project Ga0326727, IMG submission 207643) | Lab enriched peat soil microbial communities from McLean, Ithaca, NY, United States - MB29MY | ecosystem: Environmental > Terrestrial > Soil > Wetlands > Peat | place: USA: New York...
CCTCCTTATTGGGACGTTCGTCGGGCTGGCTTCGGGATACGCGGGCGGAGCGCTGGACGAGATCATCATGAGGTTCACGGACATCCTCATGTCGTTCCCCTCGCTCCTGTTCGCCATGCTCATGCTTGGCATCATGGGACCGACGTTCATCGGCGTGATGATCGTCATCGCGATCGTGTTCTTTCCCCGCATCGCCCGGGTAGTCAGGAGCGTGGTCTTGGACCTAAAGACGAAGGAGTTCGTGGAAGCGGCGAAGGTCAGAGGGGAAGGCAGCCTGTTCATCATGTTCGTGGAGATCTTCCCGAATACGCTGGGACCGCTCGGCGTGGAGGCGGCGGTGCGCTTCGGGTACGCGATCTTCACGAGCGCCTCCCTGGGATTCCTTGGGCTCGGCGTGCAGCCCCCCACGCCTGACTGGGGCCTCATGATGAGCGACGCCCAGGCCTATGTGACTACGGCGCCCTGGATGGCGGTTTTTCCCGCCCTGGCCATTGCCAGCCTCACGGTAGCGGTGAACTTCCTGGCCGACGCGATACGGAAGCTGGAAAGCGGAGACCTTTAATGGACGACATCCTGGAGATCCAGGGCCTTGAAGTCTCCTACACCACGCGACACGGGACGCTGCGCGCAATCCGGGACCTGAACCTGAGCCTCAGGAGAAACGAGACCTACGGCGTGGTGGGAGAATCTGGCTGCGGCAAGAGCACGCTCGCGTTCGCCATCATGGGATATCTGGAGAGAAATGGGGCTGTGACGGGGGGAAGGATCCTCTTCAACGGTGAGGACATGCTGAGGAAGTCCCGGTCCGAGATGCGGGAGCTTTGGGGAAAAAGGATCGCCATGATCTACCAGGACCCCACGGCCTCGCTGAACCCGTCCCTGAAGACCGGTATGCAGATCGCGGAGATCCTCCAGGTGCACCAGGGCGCTTCACGAAAGGATGCTCTCGGCCAGGCAGTGGCCATGCTTTCCCGCCTTTCGATCGCGGACCCCGAGATGATCGCGGACCGCTATCCCCACCAGCTTTCCGGGGGCATGCGCCAGCGGGTCTGCATCGCCATGGCCTTCATCACAAAGCCGGACCTCCTCATCCTCGATGAGCCGACCACCAACCTCGATGTCACGACTGAAGCCAGCATCCTCGACATGTTGAACGATCTGAAAAACGATTTCAGCGCCACGACGCTCTACATCACCCATGACCTGGGAGTGGTGTACAAGGTCTCCGACCGTGTGGGCGTGATGTACGGCGGACGGCTTGTGGAGGAAGGCTTCATCGCGGACATCATCTGCTCCCCGAAGCACCCCTACACCCGGGGGCTCCTGCGCTGCATCCCTGAAGTGCTCCTGGACAAGAGCAAGAGGCGCCTGACTCCCATTACGGGAAGCGTCGCGGAGCTGGATGCCGTTCCCGAGGGATGCGCATTCTCTCCGCGCTGCGCGTACCGGCGCGAGGTCTGTGACGGCCGGGACCCTGCCAATCAGCCCTACGGCAAGGGAAGGTCCGTTCGCTGCCATTACACGGCGGAGGTGGATGAGAAGGAAAGAAAGAACCCTTCTTGTGACGATGAACCGGGACAGCCGGAATGCGAGGACCTCTACGCGGACGGCCGGGGGCACGCCCTCCTGGCTCTTTCCCGGGTCCAGAAGCATTTTGGAGATCTCACTTCGATGTTCCGCCGGAAAGGCGGTCTCAAGGTGCGGGCCGTGGACGACATCTCACTCGAAGTGCCCGCACAGACTACGCTGGGGCTCGTGGGGGAGAGCGGCTGCGGCAAGAGCACGCTTCTGCGCGTGATCGCGGGCCTGGAGACAGCCACAGGCGGAAAAGTCACGTTCGACGAGCAGGACATCTCGATTCCTATCGGGAAGAGAAGGCGGGAGATGGCAAGGCGCATCCAGGTGGTGTTTCAGGATCCCCGGTCCACGCTGAACCCGCGCAGAACGGTCGGCCAGGCAATCGAACGGCCCATCAGGCTCACCGGCGCTTCCCGCCGGGAAGCGGAGCTGGGGGCGAGGGACCTGCTGGAATCCGTGGACCTCGGATGCGATTACCTGGACCGTTACCCCGAGCAGCTCAGCGGCGGGCAGAAGCAGCGCATCGCCATCGCTCGGGCTTTCGCAAGCAACCCCGATCTCATTCTCTGCGACGAGCCGACATCCAGCCTCGACGTGTCCATCCAGGCCTCCATCATCAACCTGCTTCTCGAATTGCAGAAGAAGAAGGGCACGACCTATCTCTTCATCTCCCATGCCCTCGGCGTGGTCAGCTACCTCTGCGACGCGATGGCCGTGATGTACCTCGGGGTCATCGTCGAGCAGGGGCCGAAAAACAAGGTCCTTACCCCGCCGTACCACCCGTACACGGAAGCGCTCCTTTCCTCCCTTTCCGTGCCAAGCCCGAATGCCACGCAGGAGCGCATACGCCTGGAAGGTGCGGTCCCCAGCGCCCGGGAGATTCCGCATGGGTGCAGGTTCCACACGCGCTGCCCCCGAAAGCTCGGCTTGATCTGTGAGACCACTGTGCCGCCGCGCATCTCGACAGACAGCGATAACGATCATTTCATTTCATGCCATATTCCCCTTTCGGAACTACAACGCATGCAACCGGTCTTCAAGGAGGTAGGAAGGTGAACGTCAACGAGCAGTTCTGCTATTGGGAAAGGCCGAAGCTCCGGGTGCTCTCGGACAGGCAGAGGGAAAAGATTTTTCATTCCGCCCTTGAAGTCCTGGAGAGAACGGGGGCAAAGCTCTACTCGCCGCAGGCGATCAACCTCATTAGGCAGGCAGGCGCCGAAGTGATTGACGATCACCTCGTGAAGATACCCTCCGGGGTGGTTGAGAACGCGGTTGCCAGCGCCGGCAAGAGGGAGGTCCTGGCTGACAGGACAGGAAAAAGGACCATTATCCTCGAAGGGGACAACATCTATTTCGGCCCCGGCTCGGACAACCCGACGACGATCGACCTGGAGTCCGGGTCAAGGCGGACCAGCGTCCTGAAGGACGTAGAGCGGGCTGCTCGGCTCGGTGATGCGCTTCCCAATATCGATTTCCTCATGTCCTTCGCGCTCGCCAGCGACGTTGCGCCGAAGGCGGCGGACGCATGCCACTTCGAGGCAATGATCGCGAACTCGACGAAACCCATCACTGCCACTGCGCCGAACCTCGAGGGACTGAAGACCATTTACGAGATCGCCTGCGTGGTGAGCGGGGGGGAAGCCCGGTTCCGCCAGAACCCGTTCTTCATCCTCTACGAGCAGCCCCATTCGCCGCTGAAGCACGCGGATCACTCGCTTGACAAGCTCATCTTCTGCACGGAGAAGGGCATCCCTGTGCTATACGCCTCCACCCCCTCCATCGGGGCGGCAAGCCCCGTCACCCTCGGGGGCAGCTTCGTCCTGAACATGGCGGAATACCTCACGGCCCTGGTCCTGGTCCAGCAGGTGAAGAAAGGCGCCACCCTTGTGTTCAGCGGAGGTCCCACAACGCTCGACATGCGGACAACTGTGTACTCCTACAGCGCGCCGGAGACCATGCTGAGCCTCTGCGTTCGGAAGGAGCTAGGGGAATACCTCGGCATCCCGGTCTTCAACGCCGGCGGGTTCAGCGACTCTCAGGTCCCCGACCAGCAAGCAACGCTGGAGTGCGCCACATCCCTGATCTACCCGGCCATGGCTGGCGGGAACCTCATCCACGACGTCGGGTATCTCGCCTCCGGCATGACCTCCTCCCTGGAGATGCTCACGATCTGCGACGAGCAGATCGCGCAGATCAAGCGTTTCCTCAGGAGCTTTGCGATAGACAAGGAGTCGCTCGCCGTGGATCTCATCGACGAGGTGGGCCCGGAAGGGGACTTCCTCGCTTCTGACCTCACGCTGAAGAGGTTCAAGGAAGAGATCTGGTTTCCCACGATCATCGACCGCAGCATCCACGAGAGGTGGGTGGACGCCGGAAGCACCACGCTGAGGGACAGGGCCCGCGAGAAGGCGCAGGATCTGCTCCTGCACCACAAACCGCAGTGCCTCCCTGATGATGTCGGGAAGGAAGTGCGAAAAATCGTGAAGAAGTACCAGGAAAGCCGGGCATAGGTCCGGGAAGGAGAGAGCCATGGCGAAGAAGAAGACGATCCACGATTTCTCCCTCATGAAGAAGGAAGGGAAGAAAATCACATTTCTCACTTCCTACGACTTTCCGACCGCCCAGTTCGCGGAAGCGGCAGGCCTGGACATGCTTCTCGTGGGAGACTCCCTGGGCATGTGCGTGTACGGCTATGAGGGCACGGTGCCGGTGACCATGGGCCAGATGATCTTCCACGCGCAGGCAGTGCGACGCGGCGCTCCCGGAACGTTCCTGATCGGCGACATGCCCTTCATGAGTTACCAGAGCTCTGTGGAAAAAGCCGTGGAAAACGCCGGCCGGTTCCTGAAGGAAGCCGGCTGTGAAGCCATCAAGCTCGAAGGGGGAAAGCGCGTGACCCCGGTGATCCGTGCCATCGTGGACGCAGGTATCGTGGTGATGGGCCACATTGGCCTTACTCCGCAGAGCTCCGGCCAACTGGGCGGGCACAAGGCGCAGGGCAGGACGGCGGACCAGGCCATGCTCGTCGTGGAGGACGCTCTTGCTGTGCAGGGTGCTGGCGCGCACATGCTCCTCCTGGAGGCAATCCCGCCGGAAGTGGGAGGCTACATCGCAAAGACCCTCTCTATTCCCGTGCTCTCCATTGGCGCGGGCCCTGCCTGCGACGGCCAGCTTCTGATCGTCTCGGACCTCATCGGCCAGTTCCAGGCTTTCACGCCGAAGTTCGTGAAGAAGTACTGCGACGTCGCCGGTGTCGTGACTGACGCGATGAAACGCTACTGCGACGATGTGAGGCAATGCGCTTTTCCCGACGAGGCTCACTGCTACGGTATGCTCGACGGGGAGGAGGAGAAGTTCCGGGCTGCGTTAAGCCGGGCCGCCGGGCGCTGAACGCCTTAGCCCAGCACGCCGAACATGATCTTCGTCACTTCCTCGATGCGCGCGGCGGACATGCGGAACGCAGGACCGGTAACGCTGATGGCCGCCACGACCCTCCCGCTCATGTCCCGGTGGGGCATGGCAATGCAGACCACCTCGCTTCGAAACTCCTCGTCGTCCAAAGCATAGCCGGCCGTGCGGATCTCGGAAAGCCTGTGCATGAGCTGATTCGTCGTCGAAATGGATTTCGAAGTGTAGGTGGGCAGCTTTGCGCGCGGCGGGAACAACTTTTCCAGGACCGCCTGGTCAAGATGGGCAAGCAGTACTTTGCCCAGGGCTGTGCAGTGAGCAAGGAGCTTGGTCCCGATCTGGATGTCGGTCTTCAGCACGTGGGGGCTTTCGATCTTGGCGATGTAGGCTACCTCTTTCATGCCCTGGTCCAGGACCGCGAGGTTGATCGTTTCATTTGTTGCGCGAGCAAGAGCTTCCAGCTTCTCCATCGCCTCCTTCATGACGTTGCTCTGGTTCTGGTACACGCAGCCCAGTTCGAACGCCTTCAGGCCAAGACGGTATTTCCCCCGCTGGAGTGACTGTTCCAGGTAGCCCCGATTTTTCAGGACCGTGACGGTTCTGTGAAGCGTACTGGCCTTCTTGCCGAGGAGCTTCGCCATCTCCGTGATTCCCGCTTCTCGCTTCTCCGCGGAGAAAAGCTCCAGGAGGTTCAGGGCAACGTCGATGGACGTCTGGCGAGCGTCCCGGGTCCGCTTCCTCGCCTCCCTCATTCCACTTCCTCCTCCACCGCAGCGGCCATCATCCGCGCGGCGCGGGAAGCCGCAGGTCCGCCGGGCCGCGGCCGGACATGCGCAGTCCCGGATTCAGCCTCCCCACCAGCTCCCTCATGATCTCGCAGTATTTCACTTTCAGTCGCGCCCCGTCCACTCCCGGGCCGAACTCCTGCTTGAAGTAGCATGGGGCGCTCACGCGGATGATCTCCGCCCCGTCCCAGAACCTGTTGATGCTTCCCAGGTTCTGCTCCGCCGCCTGTGTCACGATGTCCAGTGGCACCGCGACCGCAGCCCGGATGGCAGCGAGCATGGACAGGGTCAGGTCCGACACCGGATTGATGCTGTCAGCGCCGCTTGCCGCAGCTAGCTTCGCGCCGGCCGGGTTGGAAACCCCGGCCGTGTAGGAGAGCTTGAAGACGGTGTCCCGCGGGAGATCTCCGGCAAGACGCATCTGATGGAAGAGCTGGGTCACCTCTTCCCCGTAGAAGAGAAAGCCGCGCAGCCCGGCTTCCGTGGACCGCAGCACGTCCTCCACGAGGTACGCGAGCTGGTCGGCCCCCCGCACCCGCACCCCCGAGGCGTGACCCCAGGGGGAGTGATAATGGCTGCCCACGTCGAAGTTTGCCCGGGGACCGGGGATCACGATGAGCTCGATGCGAGCTTCCCGCGCAATGCGGGCAAGGTCCGTGAGCTCGCCGAAAGTCAGGCTGTGCGTGCCGGCCCCGATGGCGATGACCCTATGGATAGGAACGTCCCGTCGCGCGCTCTCCTCGGCGACGGCGGCCAGCTCAGCTACCGACTCCACGCCGGACACTTCCATGCGATACTGACACCCGTCGGGGAATGCACCGGAGGAGGTGGGCAGGTCGTGGAGATCCCGGCCCGGGAGAGAATACTTTTCCAGGAGGCGTTGGGCACGTTCCATGGTTTGCTCCTATTCGACTATGATGAAGTAATTTCTCCCATTTAGAAGTTGGGCTTCAGTATAGCGGGAAAGTCCGCACTGTCAATCCCGGGGTAAACACCCGAGCGGCCCGGAACTCAGGCGGTCGGTCATGACAATTGCCACGAAAAAGTTCTGACGCTCTCCGCTACAGCCCCCTGCGTTCAGCCCGGGCTCAATCGCGTGCATCGGACTGGCGCTCCGGATGGAGAGACTTGAATATTGTTGTGCGGCCGGTGAATAAAGGCTGAGTCGTAGTCAGCGAGGCAACGCGGCTAAACGAAAGAGCGAGGTAGAGGGTTAGGAAGGAAATCCACGGATCCTTCGATCTGAGTCGTCGCCTTTGGCAAGTCTACCGCGGCCTGATCAATCTAAGAGCATTCATGATGAATATATCCCTTTTCTCTGTTAATGCCTTCATATCTTTCGCACTCCAGTCGTAGAAACCCGCACCCGTCTTGTAACCAAGCTTGCCCGTTGTCACTAGCTCCTTCAGGTAAGTCGAAGGTACGAGGTCGTTGCATATTCCCGGGAGAACGCTGTTTTGCACCGAGAGTGCTAGGTCGAGCCCCACCGCTTCAATATGTTCCAGCGGCCCCCAAACCGGCATCCTTATCCCCATGCCCATCTTGACGGCTGTATCGACATCTTCAGGGGTCGCCAACCCCATTTGAACGATATGAATCGCTTCACGAATCATGGCTTGCAGAATACGATTCGCCAATTGCCCCGGCAGATCCTTCTTGACGATGACAGGAGCCTTGTTCCACTTCAGTAGCAGCTCTTTCACACGCGATGCAATTCGTTCATCGGTCTTGTCACCCATGACCACTTCAACAAGAGGAACCAGATGGGCAGGAAACCAAAAGTGCGTTGTTGCTGTCCTTTCCGGATGTTTTGTAAACTTTGCAATCTCGGTGATCCTCAAGCCCGAGGTGTTGCTTGTGATAATCACCTCGGGCGGCACGATGGTGTCGATCATCGCAAACAATTCCTGTTTTTTTGTCATATCTTCCGCGATTGCTTCTATAATCCAGAAGACATCCCCCAATTCCCGCTTATAATCCGTGGATGACTCCAGCAAATCATTTGCCCCTTGGGCCTGGCTTTTATTGACTATTTCGTTGTCAAGCAACTGTTGGATGCAATATCTTGCTTTATTCAGACCAGCCGCAGCCTTTTCAGGTGACCGGCTGAACAGCTTCGTCTTATGCCCTGCCAGCGCACTGCACGCACTTATGCCGGGGCCCATCAACCCAGCGCCGATAACGGCAATTGTGTCCCTTGTTGACATTCTATTGCCCTCCTGCTGCAAACGTCACACACGTGGGGGTCGGCACATTCGCGATGCTGCCCGTGGGCACGAGCTTGCCGTGAAGTTGATCGATTCTGAATGTCACTATCGAATCGCTGGATTGATTGGCTACGAGAAGAAAGGTACCTGTGGGGTCGATCCCGAAGCTTCTTGGGATTCTTCCTCCTGTCCCTTGATGTCCCTGGGCCGTGAGCCTCCCGGTGCCTCGGTCGATACAGAAGATGGCAATGCTGTCATGCCCTCGGTTCGAGCCGAAAAGAAACTCTCCTGACGGAGAAACGTGAATGTCGGCACAAGTGCTCGCCCCTGCAAAGTCTTTAGGAAGAGTTGAGAGAGTCTCTATCAGCTGAAAGCTGCCTCGCTCCGAGTCGTAGGCGACGGAAATCATTGTAGAATCCAGTTCGTCAATGATATATGCGTGTCGGCCGTCTGGGGCGAAGGTTAGATGCCGCGGGCCCGCGCCGGGTTTTACCTGGAACCAAGGTATTTCGTTCGGCGTCATCGTGGCTTGCTCTAGGTCGAGCCGGTAGGACATTACGCGATCGAGCCCGAGGTCAGGAACGAACGCGAACTTGTTTGCAGGATCGAGCACGGTCGAGTGCGCGTGGGGACCGCTCTGTCTCTTCGGGTCTACACTTGATCCCTGGTGTTGAATTATGGTGGAGGCGTCTCCGAGGCTTCCATCTGGTTGGATTGGTAACGCGCACACACTCCCGCTCATGAAATTGGCGACAAAGACTACCTTGCCGCTTTTGTCGACTGCAACGTGGCAAGGATCGGTTCCGTGTGTAAGTTTCTTATTCAAGAATTGAAGAGAGCCTGAGCGCGGATCGACGGCGAAGGCGCTGATTGTTCCGCTTTGCTTCCCTTCGAATGTCTTCAGCTCATTGACTGCATAGAGGAACCTGCGGGAAGGATCAATGGCCAGATAGGACGGATTTGTAACGTCTTTTATCGTGTGGCGCAGGTCCAAGGCTCCTGTCGTCTCATTTAGCTCAAAGATGTAGATGCCTTCACCCTTTCCTTGGAAAATATCCCCCGACCCGAAAAGGATTGGATCGGTATAAGTACCCACATATACGAGTGTTTTGTGCATCACGGTAGCTCCTTATTACAATTGAACCGCGTCTTCGCCGTCTCCGACCGTAAGACTAATTTCAAGATCTAGAATGATTCCCAAGGGGAAAAAGGAAAAAGAAGATGCTGGCAGGGTACTCCAGTTCTCGAGAGCTGTCCAGGGAAGTTTGGCGAGCCCTACTTGTCTGCGGTTACCAGCGCGACAAGGAACCCATCGTAGCCCTTGGCTCCCACAGTCTGGATTCCAACAGCATTTAGCCGACGTTCTTCCGCAACGGCAGAGTTGAACCGCCGAACTCCCAAGACCTTTTCATCGCGGCTGTATGCTTGGGTGACGGTTCCGTCGCGCACTATATTGTCAGCGACAATCAGGCTGCCGCGTCTGGTTAGCTTCATGACCCAGTCAAGGTACGCGCGATAGTTGGGCTTATCCGCATCTACGAAAACGAAGTCAAAGGGTGCGTGCTCTTCCGTCGCTAATTGGGAAAGCGTTTCGAGAGCGGGTCCTTGGCGGATTTCAACTACTTTTTCCAAGCCTGCCCTTTCGATATTCCGACGAGCGGTCTTGGCTCGTTGTTCGTCAATCTCCAAAGAGATTAGCTTGCCATCTTGCGAAAGCGTTCGGCCGAGCCAGATTGCGCTGTAACCATACAAGGTGCCGATCTCGAGAATCGACCTTGCACCGATGGATTGAGCAAGAATCGCCAGGAACTTGCCTTGACTCGCCGTAATTTGCTGTGTGGTCATCCCGGCCCCGGCAGAAGTATCGAGAGCGGCCTCCAAGTCCTTGTCTTTTGATGTGAAAAGCGCTTCGAAGTAGTCATCAACCGCTATCCAGGTATTTTCGGTCATGTTCGATCCTCTTCAAAAACAGTTGCCCATGAGATAAGTAAACCAAACGTCGCCAGAAGATATCACGATACGGCATAAAGTCCAGCATGGGCGAATCACGGGATGTTTTCGAGAAGACTCGGCCAGCGTAATCTAGAGTTTTTCTTGACATCCACCTTTTTGTGTTGCATCATGTAGGCCGGATCCGTTACCGTCTAATTGCCATCATGTCTGATCCCCATCCACGTGGAGGCTCATTATGGTTTCCTCTATCGCCGCAACGATGAAGGCGTTGGTATTAACCTCTCCGGGGAAGTTCGAAATCCGACAGGTGCCAGTGCCTGTGCCCGGCCCCGGGGAGGTACTGTGTCGGATCCGTGCTGTGGCGATATGCGGAAGCGATCCTGAGATCATACGCGGCGATCTGGCGGGCACGTGGCCGCCTGCGTACCCCTTCACACCGGGTCACGAATGGTCAGGCGAGGTTGCAGCTTTGGGACAGGACGCGGTCGGCTTTGCGGTGGGCGACAGAGTGGCTGGACAGGCCCACAAGGGTTGCGGAATATGCAGGAACTGCCTCAACGGCCGCTACACGATTTGCCTCAACTACGGCAAGCCCGAAACAGGGCATAGGCACTACGGCTTCATTTCCCCAGGGGCCTATGCGCAGTACAACCTGTACTCAATAAAGAGCCTCAGTAAGATGCCCGGCAGCGTTTCCTTCAGGGAGGGCGCGCTCGTGGACACGGCGGGGGTAACACTGCATGGCATGGAGCAGACAGGAATCACGGCGGGAGGGACGGTGGTTGTCATAGGTCCCGGTCCCATAGGCCTCATCGCGATGCGCTTCGCCAAGGTCCTTGGGGCTGCGAAGGTCATCATGGTGGGACGCGGATCGAGACTGGAGTCGGCAAGAAAAATGGGCGCCAGCGCGGTCGTGAACTTTGAAAAGGAAGATCCGGTTGAGGCTGTCAGGAAGGCCACGGGGGGCGAGGGCGTGGATCAAGCATTCGAGTGCTCCGGAGCCGAGGGGACCTTCGCGCAGGCGATACGCATGCTTCGAAAGGGTGGAAGCGTGGCCCTCCTGGGCGTGCCGAACGATAAGGTCCTCGAAAAACTTCCCTATAAGTATATCGTGCACAATGAGCTTGCCATTTTCGGGTCGAGGGCGAATCCCAACGTCTCGTGGAAGATCGTGGAATCAATAGCTTCCGGCTCTCTTGTCGTTAAGGATCTCGTCACCCATGTTTTCCCTTTGGACGAGTTCGCCGCGGCGCTCGATACTTTCGTGGGCCGCAAGGAAGGGGCCATCAAAGTCGTTATCGAACCCAATGGGTCTGAGGATGGAGAGTCCAGATGAAAGGCACTCTCGGCCTCGGTTCGCAACTAGGACACGACTCTGAGTACGGCAACTGCGTACGTATCGGCGACGACACTGCCGAGCTTCTCGTTGCCATCGACTACGGTCCCCGTGTCATGTCCTATTTCCTCGAGGGCGGAGAGAACGTTTTGTTCAACAACCGCGATCCTAAGAACGTGAAAAAGGGCCCGGCATTTGACGAGGTTTTTTATCCAGGCGCCTACTGGAACATCTACGGGGGGAATAGGCTCTGGGTCTCGCCGCACTCCTTTCCTCATGCTTTCTACCCAGATAACGAGCCGGTCGATGCCGAACTCCTCCCCGACGGAGCGGTCTTCCGCTGCCGGCCACAGAGAGTGAACGAGGTTCGTAACGAGGTGGAGATTCGCATGGCTAAGGGCAAAGGAAGGGTTTCGTTGCGCTTCCGCGTGACGAACGTCGGGAAGTCGCCCAAGCGGATGGGTGCGTGGTCCGTGACGGCGATGGCTCCCGGTGGCATAGAAATAATTCCGCAGCCAACTTTGCCTGCTGGCGTTTTGCCCAACCGGCGCATAGCTCTCTGGGACTACACGGAGATGCGAGACGAGCGAATCTACTGGGGGAATAGCTATGTCGCCGTCAAACAGGATCCTAACAACGAAAAGCCCCTGAAACTTGGGATCAACAACATCGACGGCTGGGCGTGTTATCTCAACAAGGGCGGCTGTTTTCTCTGCAGGCATCCTCATGTCGAGGGCGCGGAATACCCGGATTTCGGCGTCTCATACGAGACCTATACACATGACAGGATGCTCGAGATGGAAAGCCTCTCGCCCCTGGATCTGGTCGAGCCAGGCGCTTCGGTGGAGCACATCGAGGACTGGGAGCTCTTCCCGGCGCAGGCGCCGCTGGACTGGCGCAACGAGACCGAAGTAGCGGCCTTCGTCGCGGCAAACATCGCCGTCGAGGACAACGCTTGAATCATATGGGATTGGTGCCGCGGGTTGACATCCGGTTCTTAAGGAGACGGCCGCAGTGCGCGGCCGTGTAAATCTTGCTTCAGGAGGTATGATGATGAGAAAACCCTTCTTGCTCCTACTGGTGGTGGTCATGCTGCTAGGCGCCTCCGCGATCTGGTCGCAGTCGACAAAGACGGTGAAAATCGGAGTGGACTTTTTCGACTTCTCCAACACCTACCTGTCGTATATGCGCGGCGGGATGAAGGCCTTCGAGAGCAGCTTGGGACCGGCTGTGAGCGTCGAATACGTCGACGCGAAAAACAGCCAAGTGACGCAGAACGACCAGATAGACACCCTAATCGCCAAGGGCGTCGACGTGCTAGCGATCAATCCTGTAGACCCGGCAGCCGCTGTCACCCTGATCGAGAAAGCCAAGGCGAGGAACATCCCCATCGTGTTTTTCAATCGATGCCCGGCCAAAGAAGATATTCTTAGCTACGACAAGGCTTGGTACGTTGGAACGACTCCCGAGGAATCCGGAGTCATCCAGGCACAGCTTGTGATGAAAGCTTGGAAGGACATGCCTTCCTTGGACAAGAACAAGGACGGGAAGATGCATTATGTAATCCTTAAGGGAACTCCCGGCCATCCCGACGCCGAGGCCCGCACCAAGACTGTCATCGAAACGATGAAGAATGCCGGCTTCGCAACCGAGTTGCTCGCCATCCAGTCTGCGAACTTTAACACCGCCGATGCCAAGAACGTCATGGAGACTTGGATCGGGAAGTACGGCGACACCATCGACATGGTTATCTGCAACAACGACGCCATGGCCCTCGGGGCCGTTGAAGCTCTCAAGGAAAACGGGTATTTCACCGGCAAGAAGTACATGGGCGTCGTGGGCATCAACGCTCTCTCGACAGTTGTACCCCTTATTGAAAACAACACAATGCTTGGCTCTGTGCTCTCCGATCCTAACAACGAAGGTCAGGCGATCCTGACCATAGCGGTGAATCTCGTCAGGGGCATCGATCCCCTGACCGGTGTCAAGAAAGGTAAGGTGGGGAGCTTCCGGGACGTGCGCATGCCCTATTACGAAATCACCAAGGCCAACGTCCAGATGGCGGAAGACGCCTACGCGAAGACAGAAGTTAAGTAATTCGTGACTCCGCGCGCACGGCAGGTAGCATTTTGTCCATGCCGTGGGCGCGGTTTCCATTCTAGTGGCTAAGGCGATGAAACAGGACAGCGGCACGTACGTCCTCCAGATGCGCGGCATGTGCAAAGAGTTCCCCGGGGTGAAAGCGCTTGACGAGGCGCGACTCATGATCCGCCCGGGCACCGTCCACGCGCTCGTTGGGGAAAACGGCGCCGGGAAGTCGACCTTGATGAAATGCCTGTTCGGCATTTATCGCGCGGATTCGGGCGAGATCCTTCTGGACGGCAAGGCCGTGTCCTTCGAAAACCCTCGTCAAGCGCTGGACTCGGGCGTGTCGATGGTCCACCAGGAACTAAACCAGGTGCTGGAACGGAGCGTCACCGATAACATCTGGCTAGGCCGTTTCCCAATGAAGGGCCTGATGGTGGACGAACGGAAGATGCTGGAGGACACGCAGAGCATTCTCAGCGACCTGAGCATTAGGCTGAATCCGAAGAAGAAAATAGGAGCTCTTTCTGTGGCGGAGCGGCAGATGGTCGAGATCGCGAGGGCGGTTTCCTGCAACGCCAAGATCATAGTCCTCGACGAGCCGTCGTCTTCGCTAACCCAGACCGAGGTCGAACACCTGTTTCGCATCATTAAGAAGCTGAAGAATGACGGGGTTGCCGTTGTCTACATTTCCCACAAGATGGAAGAGATCCTGCTGATTTCTGACGAGGTGACGGTGATGCGCGACGGCAAATGGATCGCGTCGGAGCGAGCCGCGAACCTCACTAAGGACACGATCATTTCTCTTATGGTGGGCCGCGACCTGACCCACCTTTTTCCGCCCAAGGTAAACGTGCCTTCCGACGACATCGTTATGAGCGTGCGCAACCTCACAGCCACCTACCAGCCATCGATCCTCGACGTCTCCTTCGATCTCCACCGAGGCGAGATATTGGGGATCGGAGGCCTTATTGGGTCGAGGAGGACGGAGCTGGTGGAGACAATATTCGGGATCAGAAAAATGAAAAGTGGCGAGATAATCGTTCGCGGGAAATCGGCACGTATATCCAACCCGAAGTTGTCTATCGCAAAAGGTCTTGGCCTTCTCACGGAGGAGCGGCGGGCGACCGGCATCTTCGCCCTACTCAACGTTCAGTTCAACGCAATTATCGCGAACATCAGCGCCTACTGCGATCGGCTCGGGATCCTGCGCAATAAGCTCGCCGCGCGAGACACCCAGTGGGTGATCCAACGGCTTTCCGTGAAAACTCCTTCCCAGAAGGTGCAGATGGGCAACCTATCCGGAGGCAACCAGCAGAAGGTCATCCTCGGCAGGTGGCTTCTCACCAAGCCGCAAATCCTTCTCATGGACGAGCCCACGCGTGGCATCGACGTCGGCGCGAAATACGAAATCTACCAGCTCATGATAGACCTCGCGAAGATGGGAAGCAGCATCGTTTTCGTTTCCTCCGAAATGCCTGAGCTGATGAGCGTCGCCGACCGCATACTCGTGATGAGCAACGGCAGGGTTGCTGGAATCGTCAAGGCTTCAGAAACGAAACAGGAAGAGATACTCGAACTGGCAGCCAAATATCTGTAGGGCAAAGGGTGAGCGCATATGACGACGGATTTGAATTCGACGCAGGCGCGGACTCGAAAGTGGCTTCCCGCGTTTCTGCTGAAAAACGGCCTCTACCTCTTTCTGGTCGCTCTGCTGGCCATCATTATCGCGATTAATCCCAGTTTTTTCAGGATGCAGAATTTTGTCTTTATCATCACGCAGGCGTCCACAAGGATTATTCTTGCCCTCGGCGTCGCCGGCATCATCGTCCTGGGGTGCGTCGACCTTTCCTTGGGCAGGAACGTAGGTATGTCCGCAATCGTTTCCTGTTCGCTCCTTCAGGCGGTTAGCTACTCGCATCGCATCTATCAGTACCTGCCCAGGCTGCCCCTGGTTCTGCCCATTCTCCTGGTCATGGTGCTCTGCTCGCTGTTTTTGATTGCAATCGCTCTCATTGTGACCAAACTCAAGGTCGAAGCCTTTATAACATCTCTCGGCTTCGCGTTGATTATCTACGGGCTAGAATCGCTTTACGTCGACCGCGTAAACGATTCCTCCCCTATCGGAGGCCTTGACCCCGTATTTAGCCGCTTTGCGCAAGGCGCGATCGAATTTCAGAACTTCAGAATCCCTTACTTGATTTTGTACGCCGCGATCGTGGTTGGGATTATCTGGTTCATCTGGAACAAGACAAAGCTAGGCAAGAATATGTTTGCCATAGGCGGCAATATCGAAGCCGCGACGGTTTCGGGCGTCAATATTGTGCTCAACAGTGTGGTCGTTTTCGCGATCGCGGGTATGCTTTACGGTTTCGGCGGAGCGCTAGAGGGCGCCCGAACAGGCAGCGCGACCAATCTACTTGGAGAAGGCTACGAGCTGGATGCCATCGCGGCCTGTGTCGTAGGTGGTGTCTCACTGAGGGGTGGTGTGGGGTCGGTCGCGGGCGTGGTGACCGGCGTGCTCATGTTCCAGATCATTAACTATGGCCTTGTCTATATTGGCGTGAATCCTTACGTCCAGTACAGCGTGAAGGGATTGATTATCGTCCTGGCCATTACGATCGACTCGCAGAAATACATCAAGCGGAAATAGTTCCCCTCGCTATCCTTACGGCTGCCGGCCTCGGTGGTCGACCCGGATTTCGAAGTTGATCGCCGGACGTTCGGGTCCCAAAGTCAGCCGTCTGAAACCCGGCCTTGGCCAAGCCGACGGACCCTCGGCGAGGAGCTCGTCGTTTGCTCCTTCGCACTTCCGAGTTCGGCGTTCCCGTTGGCGATACGGAAAAACGGAAATTTGTTGTCGATGAATACTGTAACCTTTTCGCGGTCAAAATGCCCGCAACGCTCAGGAGAGCGATCGAAACCATTCTTGACGCATCCTTTTTCCTGATGGTAGCTCTTAGGGAAGAATCGCGAAAACCAAGGAATCACGCCGACTTAGGCTGATTGCATTCGGGACCGAGAGGTGGTTGGTTCGTTGGTTCCAGTCACCCCGACCTGTCTGACGCTTCCTAGCTCCACTCGAATTGCTTGCCTGCGTGCCCGGACTCACTGTGTCTGTTTCTGGTTTGATTCTCCGACATTTCGGACTCCGATTGGAACTAAAAGGCGACCTCAGAGGAGGCCGCGAGCGCCAGCTCGTTTCGAACCGATTCGAAATGACTTAGGTCCCCTCTTTAGGCAGGTAGACGCAGGGGAGAAGCGCACCGACCGCGCTCCGTGCGGTCGAGTCGAAGGGCAGAAGGACATCCTTTCCCAGGACTTCCTTCACTCGATATCGGCTTGCCTCCGGCGGAAAGTCTTCCGTGAGGTCTCCCAGAAGAAGCATTCTTTCCCGGAAAATAATTCCAGCCAGGGGGTGAGAAAAAAAACCGTCAGTATTCCCGGTTTCAAGCATCAAAATACGGGGGCGGGAAGCACGAGCGAGGGCCCTCGTCATAGCAGTTGCCAATCGCCGTCCGCTCGACAGTTGACCCCCCGGCTCGTCCTGCGCCGCGGCACGAAAGTCCGCTGTGGTCGTGATGATTGGCGCGGCAAGCCGCGCGAGGTGAACGCGAGGTTTGCGTCACATTTCCAGAGGTGGAGGTGGTGCGCCGCCCTCCCATACCCCTTCATATAGGGGATCGAACGGCTTGCCGTACAGGTACTCGAAGAGAAACGCGAGATCCCCGGGCTCGATCCGAAGGAAAAGGACGCCGAAATAATTGGTCTCCGCGTCCTTGAATTTTCTCATAACCCTGGCGCCGACCTTGAAAGCGCGCTTGCCGACCCTCATCGTCAGCTCAAGGTCTGTATGCACCAGCAACTCGCGAACAAGGTCCCCAGAGTTGTGTGCGAAGAGGATTCCCGACGCGCTCATGTCGATGACGGGAGCTTCGTAACGCCTTTCGGAGGCGTTTTCAGCCTTGAAATAGCCGTTTGTGACGAGGGAGTAGCAGAGCATGCGGGCAAACTGCCACGTATACTCAACGAGGTCCTTCCCGATGCGGTTCTTCTGCTCTCCTGTACTTACGATGTAGAGATAGCCGACAACGTACTCGTTGTAGAGGACCGGACACCAGAGCTCAGAGATTACGCCTTTTTTCGCCTTCTCGTAGAGGATGTTTCCGAGCCTACCCGTGATGACAAACGGCTGGGCGCCGCTCTCCTCCTCCAGGCGAATGAGCGCTCCTTTCGTAATCACCTTTTCATCCGGGAAGGGGTCCTTGGAAGGGAAATCCTCATCCGTCGATGGAATCCAGAGGCACTGCCCGAGCCGTACGATGACTTTTTCTTCCCAGGCGCGCGGAAGCCGATCACGCATCATGACAATCTTACTGTCCGAGACGAGAGACGACATTTTCTCCCGAAACGCCCTGACAAGTTCTTGAATTCGCTTGGGGTCGAACGTCGTCGAGGTCTGCGGGGGCTCCACCTCGCTAAAGCGCTCCGATTTCGGGAAGTTGAGCTCGATCTTGGTCCCTTTCAGGCTGAATGAGACGTGAAGGTCCTCCGAGGGCTTCACCCGCTCGTATTTTCTTTGAAGGTTCTTGTAGACGCCACGCGGGTGCTGAACGGTAATCTTCTCGGGGCTCGCCTCGATCAGCTTAGCCGAAAACGTGTGGTAGTTGTTCTTCAAGTAGAAGAAGACGCGGATCTCCTCGCCGATCTGGAAACCCGGCAACTGGCCTTCGAGGGGGACCATTTCCAGCCGTTCGTCGCTGAGCTGGGAGAACCGGCAATGCGCTTCTTTCCCCGTTCCATGCACATCACATGGTGTGGCGTCGTCTATCAACGACTTGAAGACGAACTCTTTCTCAATTCGTCCTACTTGTGTCCCCATGAGCTATTCCTCCAGCATCCACCGATAAGAGGAGGGGAAAAAACGCTCCGTGGGTTTCTCTTGTTTCGCCTGCAGGTCGTCCATGCTAATCTGAAGGTCGGTGACCAACCAGTGCCCGCCGACCCGGGCAAGTGATATCTCCCCTTCGCTCGTCCCGGCGGTTCCGAAAAGGCGGATGCTCGCCGTGATCTCGCCGCCTTCGTGTTTCTTGGGGGCGCCGAGACGATAGGAGAGGGGAACGTCGCCGCGTTGGATCCCGAAATCGAGCATGTCCGACACGCGGCTTTCGGAACTTGGATCCAGCAGCGCAGCCTCCACCTTCCCAGAGACGAGACGGCCCAGGAACGATCCGGCCACCGCCATGGCTTGCTGATCGTCGGGGTCCCCTGCGCGTGCGTCTCCAAACGCCCCAATTTTGAAGTCCTCCGGGAGGATGCGCGAATCCCGGCCCAGGGTGAGAAGCGACGTAACATCGGTGTTCTGCCGCGGAGCCACGGTTGTAGCCGGGGCAGGCTGTTCTCTGGCCAAAGCAATTGTCTGTTTCGGGCCGCTGGCGCCCGGGGCGGTTGCCGAGTGTTCGGCTGTTCCCGGCGCTGGTGCACGTGTTGCCGGAACCCCGCTTGCCAGTGATGGCTCCGCGGCCTTCGGAAAAATGCCCGACAACCATGCAGCCATCGGAAGAGCCTGATTTGCAAGAAAGGAAGTCATGCCGCTTTGGGGTCCCGGTTGAGTCACGTTCCCGGGGGACGTTCGCGACGATTTTGTGCAGCTCGCCGGAACCACGAGAACGATAAGAGCCACCACACCGCCCAGCCACTTTCTCACGGTTTCCTTGTACCAGAAGCTCGACCGTTCGTCAAATATCGTTTATCGTGATGTTTCATGGACGAAAGGGAAAAGGTTCTCGATCACCTTCAGAACGATTACACAGAGCCCGTGAGGGACCCGGTCTGGAAACACATCCCGATGTCCAGGCCTCTTCTTCGCGTAGCAGAGCATGCCCAGTTCCAAAAGCTGGACAGAATCAGGCAACTCGGACCCGCCTACCTGGTGTATCCCGGTGCCACGCACACAAGACGAAGCCACTCTCTGGGCGTCTTTCACGTTGCTCGACGGATGATAACGAGCTTGGCACGACGCGGCACCGACGCACCCATTACGCTGAACGGCGTGAAGTCGTTTCTCTGCGCCTGCCTCTTGCACGACATAGGCCATTATCCCTTTGCGCATTCCTTGAAGGACCTCGGCGTAGATGCGCATGAGGATATCGCGGCACGGGAGATTACTGACTCACTCTCGACTGTGATCAGGATGGAGCTACAGGTGGATCCGGCTTTCGTAGCGGCCATCATAAGCCGCGGAGCGCCGCCTAAGGGTATGCCCGATGTCGATTTCTACCGCAGAATACTGTCCGGTGTCCTGGACCCAGACAAACTCGATTATCTCAACCGGGACGCCTACTTCTGCGGCGTGCCCTACGGGATCCAGGATGTGGACTTCATCCTCGAGGAGATATTTCCCGACAAGGACCGTGGGGTTGCGATCAGTCCGAAAGGGATCACGGCCCTGGAAGATATCCTTTTTTCGAAGTATCTCATGTACAAGACTGTGTACTGGCACAAGACAGTCCGGATTGCGACAGCAATGATCAAGAAAGCGTTTGCGATGGGTCTTGCTAATGGAGCCATCACCCGAAGCGATCTCTACGGTCTGGATGACGAAGAGTTTTTCGCGCTTTTCTCCTCGTCCCGCTACCCGGCCTTCGAGCTTATCGAGAAGGTGAGGCGGCGCGAGCTGCACCGCCAGGTGTGGCGGGTTCCGTTCCGGGAAGAAGACCCATCGCATCGGCGCATAGAGGACATCAAACAGAGGCTGCTCGCGGAGGAAAGGATTGCCCGTGAGGCTGGAGCAATTACGGGAGAGCGCGTCCCGACTGAAGACATCGTCCTGGACGTCCCGGAGCGCGTTTCATTCGATTTCGACGTGCCCGTGGTGGAGCCAGGATCGGGGCGAACGCTTGAGGCGCACGGCGCCCAAGCCAAGTCATCCGTGTTCTCGGGAATCGGTGGCGATGATTGGCCCCGATCAATTCGTTACATTTCAGTCAGCGCGCGCCGTGACGAGGCGCTGCTGACGGCGCTGGGGAGACTCGATCTCGGGGGGATCATTACGCAATGACTTTGACGGACGCGCAAGCTCGATTGGTGGACCGCTTTGCCCGGCATGCCGGGCGGGGAATACATCGTTTTCACATGATCGTTCCCGGCGACCGCGTACTCATTGGCGTCTCGGGTGGGAAGGATTCCCTTGCCCTGAGTCTTGCCCTGGCGGAGCGGAAAAAGTGGGTCCCCATAGACTACGAGCTTTTCGCAATGCAGATCGACTGGCGTGAATATCCTCTCGACGAAGAGGAGAAGCAGGGCATCGACAGGTTCTACGCGGGGATCGGCATTCCTTTACGACGCGTTGCGGCCTCGATCTGTCCGCCGACGTTCAAAAAGAAGTTCAGCTGCTACACGTGCTCTCGCAACAGGAAGCGGCTCCTTTTCAACGAAGCTGCGCGGATTGGGGCAACGCGCATTGCGCTGGGCCATCATCTGGACGACATCGCCCATACCACACTTATGAACCTTTTCTTTCGAGGAGAGTTCTCAACTATGATGCCTGTACAGCAATTTTTCGGCGGCAAGCTCTCAATCATTCGCCCGCTGTGCGAGGTGCGGGAGGCTGAGGTGGCCAGGTTCGCTTCTCGCGTTCCGCTTCCGATTGTGCATCCCCACTGCCCGAACGCGGAAACCAACCAGCGCTCGCTGATGAGGGACATTCTCCGGCAGGCATCACGCGTGGACAGACATGCGGCCACGAATGTCTATGGGGCAGCCTGGAGGGTCAATCGGGACTATCTCCCCGCGTCCCTGGAATCCTCTTTGCCCGTGCCTCCGGCCGGCGTGGTCCGAGAATGATCTTAGCGATCATCAGCGACATCCACAGCAACAAGGAAGCGTTGAATGCGGTGCTTGCGACCATTGCCGCAGAGCCCGTGGACACCATTCTCTGTCTTGGGGATATCGTGGGATATGGACCTGACCCGAACGATTGCGCGCGGGAGGTCCTTGCGCGCTGCACCTCGATTGTCAGGGGGAATCATGACAAAGCGGTCGTGGGGTTGATCGACCTGGAATGGTTCAACAGCGTGGCCAGGGAAGCTGCCCTCTGGAACAGGAGAAAGGCCAGCGATGAGACGCTCGGCGCGCTGCGGACCCTCCCTAAGGGTCCGGTCGAGCTGGATGACGGTGTGGTTATCTGCCATGGCACCCCGATGGACGAAGATGAGTACATGCTGAGTTCCACCGCCGTGGAGGAAAGCTACCGGTGGATCGATGATCAGCAGCCCGGAACCCTGTGTTGCTTCCACGGACACTCGCATTTGCCCATGGTGATTGAACGGGTGGGTCCAAAAAAACAGGCCAAGGTACATCGAAATGGAAGTCAGGTCCGTTTGAGGCCAGGATCGGCATACCTCATCAATCCCGGGTCGGTCGGCCAGCCGAGGGATGGTAATCCGAGGGCATCTTTTGGTATATTTGACAGCAAGAGCCTGGTGTACAGGAACCTGAGGGTTGCCTACCCCGTAGCGGAAACCCAACGGAAAATATTGGCGGCGGGGCTTCCCGACGAGCTTGCGTTCCGGCTCGCCGAAGGGAGGTAGAGTTGAGGAGGGGGAATGAAATCGCAGCTCATGGAGGAAAGGATACGCCGGGTCACGGTGCTCTTTTCCGAGCTTAGCTTCCGCGTCATTGAGGACGAAAGGTCGCACAATGCGTACTCCGCCACGTTCGAGGACGATGACTCGTTCCAGGCGGGAGTCCTCATTGAGAGGGGAAGCAGGTTCCTCGAGCTGGCATACTCCCTGACGTTCGCGCCATCATTCTCCCAGCTGATGAAGGGAAAGCTGGAAGAGATGCTTAAGACATGCTACGAGTTCGGCTGCTACATCAGCCTCCAGCAGACCGCGAGCGAGCTGAACTTCTCGGTGTTCTCCAAGATCTATTATTCAGGACTGAACTATTACTCCCTACGTGACACGCTGCGGGACTTCCGCGAGTGCGTCGGCGCCCTCATGGACTTGCTGGAGATGACCAAGAGCGGGGACGCCGCGGATCAGTAAGTCTCGGAAAAGATCTCCGCGCTTTCCAGCCTTCCTTCCGCGTGGTTCTCCACGAGCGCAAGGGCTTTCTGCATGACCGACTCCCCGAATATCTTCGAATTGGACACCAGCGCCGCCCCGATATGGGCGTAGTGAAGGGAATCCAACAGGTCCACCTCGGCAACTGAGACTCTGAACTTGTGACGGAGCTTCTCCTTGAGGGAGGAAACGATCCTCCGCTTCTCCTTGATGGATTCGATGGGGGGAAGCTCGATGAGAAGCTGAATCATTGACACCACCATTCCGTCACTCTTTGTCCACAAAAGAGCGGATGTCGTCAATTCCCAGTCGGGTGGCCTGCTCTTGCTGCGCACTCCCCCTGTCCTTCAACGGCAAGAAGATGCTGTTGTAGAGGCGAGCCAGCTCGAATACATCTTCTTCCGCGCGGCGTTGCGGGATTTTCACTTCAAGGTTGTACCCGCTCTCTTCCATTCCTCGTTTCATGACATGGATGGGGTCCGTGATATCGAGCGCGAACCGAGGGCTGTACAGCAGGATGTAGGCCAGTACGCTAAGAAGAATCGCCACGAAGAACACAATCCCTTCCTTCGCTGTGGCCCGGGAAACGGGCCTTCCGTCGAAGAAAGACTCTACCCCATTCACGGAGAAGAACTCGTAATCGCCCGCCAGGAAGTTGGTGGCATAGTAGGAGTCGTCGTAGCGGGTCCAACCGGTAGCTCCGCCCGTTGGCCTGGCGACAAGCAGTGTGGGATCGAACGCCGCTAGCGTTCGTGCCCGCGCGGCGACGGCGGCAGAGTCCGCCGACCCTTGCCCCAGATAGCGGGCATGCTCTCCCTGCGAGCCCAAGAACGGCCTTTCCAGTCCCGCAAGGATTCCCAGTCCGCCCAGGAGATTGGCAACGAGCACCCAGGCAACAAGCACGGTAACGCTGATGGTCGTGATGATGGCGATGTGTCTCTGGGCCAGAGGGGAGCGCGCGTAGCGGATGCGGCGAAACAACTTCACCACCCGCAGGAGCCGCAGGATCCTGGCAATCCGGACCGCTTTGATCACTTTGAGCACATTCAGGAAGCTCCCCAGACCCGTCAAGAGACCGGCGCCGGCAAGCAAGGCGAGCACGCTGGGCAGGGAATTGAAAAGAAGAAGGGGGACGGAGGCGACAAAGTCGATCCATCCTCTCTCGCTGAAGAAGTACTCAGCCAACTTTCCGCGCATAAGAGCGAAATACACCCGTGTGAAGAATTCGATCGTAAAAATGATGTCGATCAAGAGGCCCGCCCAGATGATCCAGCGCCGGGCGGCGACGGTCCAGCCCACCAGAATGGAGAAATCCTCCAAGAACGTGTGTGCGAGCGCAACCATGATGACGATGAGCACGACTGACTCGAAAAAATCTCCGATCTTCTTCATTCGGTCTCCTACCATCTCCGGACCAGTGGATATCTTACCATCCGTTCTCTGAGGCAATCGAGTACAGCTCTTCAAGCATGCGCACGTCTAGACTCCGCCAGGAGGCGTTGCGTCGTGCGATGTTGAACCAGCTCTTGTCCGGGGAGTCAGCTCCGCGATCCACAACGAGGCTCGGTGTGAGGGCGCGCCCCCGAAGGGCGAAAATCGCTGCAAGCCGGGGTATCGCCTCCAGACCTTGCGTTGAGGGATAGGGAAGGGCAGAGCGGAGCGCCATTCGGACCAAGGAGGGCGGAGTGGCAGGCAACCGAGCGGCAACGCCCTGGAACGCCCTCTGGAGGGCCTGCTCCTGGACCGGTGCAAATCCCGCCTCCGGCCCGCTTTGAACCTCCGGCATGACGTGCAGGTAGGCGGCAGGGCGAACGAGGAGCGCAAAACGAAGGAGGTCCGCGCATTCCTGCGCGTTTAGGCTCAGGCGCTGCACCTTTGTTATCTCCACGTAGGTGTACTTCCGTCTCTCCCAGATCAGCGGGATATACTTGTCAGTGACATCGGCGAGAACCGCGGAAAGGGATCCGGAAAGCGCCCTTCGGCTTACCGGGTGGCTCGCGCTCCGTCGGCACAGGGCGACGATCTCTTCCCGCGACACGGAAGGAGATTGTCTATTTGCGTCCAAAGCTGGGTAGAAGGCAAAGTGAAGTCGCTCCTCGACGGCTCGAAGGATCTCTCTGTCGAGTATGCCGTCGGAAAGCGATTTGATTTCCCGCGCAAGGCGCTCGACGATCCCCTGCCAGCCTGCGCCCGTGGCAATCCCCATTGAAGCCAGAATCGGCTGCAGTTGGGGCCCGTTCTGCTTGAGAAACTGGAGAGCCTGCTCTTCTTTTTGGATCGCCGGGAGCGTTCGCAGAGCGGGGGTCTCGAACATTCGGGAGATGAATCGCGGGATGGGATCGTCTCGAACATCCATTTTCTTCATTTTCGGTCCATGCAAGCATTTGCATGAATGAGGTTTCCGGTGGATAATGCCGCCAGCGTGAGCCGACACAGCGCCCTGACTGCCGCATTTGCTCTCCTGGCGCTCATCGCCGCTGCATCGGCGTACGGACAGACTGTGTCCCTGCCGCAACCCGAGGCCCCTACCACGATCTTTTCCAGCAAGATAGGAAGCGCCGAGGTAGACCTCAACCTTCAGGGCTCCTGGAACGCGAGCCTCGGATTTACGACGGGGCTGCTCTTCTCTCCTGGCCTCCCCGTGCAGCCCCTGGATTCGTTCCCCGGCCTGGCCCCTGGTTTTATCTTCACCCAGGCCCCCGACCTTACGATCTCTCTCGTTCTCATGAGGAAATACTTCCTCGACGTCTCAGTTCTCAGCGGAGTGCAGAATAACACGATCCGCATGGGCTACAAGGGCGACTCCGATGAAGTACTCAGGTCTCTCGTCATTGGCAACAGCGGGATCACCATTCCGCCGAGCCCGTTCCTGGAGATCCCCGCGCAGCCAACGAGTTCCATAGGAGCATCCGCCGAGCTTGTTTCCGGGCCCTCCACGAACGACCTTCTGTTGCGTTGGGATTCCACGGACGTCAAGCACAAGAGCTTTGTCGGGCAGAATGAGGTGATCGACCAGCACATCACCCTCGAAAGCTACATGAAAGGGCGGTACTTTTTCCTCCCTGACGTGAACATCGATGTGGGCAGCCTTGTCGTATACCTGGAGGACCAGTACGGGACCGTGATCCTCACGGACTCGGCAGGACATACCAGCACGTACAGGCAAGCCACTTTGACCGACCTCACGACCGACACGACGAACGGGCTCGTCTCCCTCAATAACGCCGTAAAAGGGAGGGTGGTAGTCTATTATACGGTAAACAATGTGCCGGTTGGCAACTTTCCTCTGGGCCAGGGTGGACTTCCGGCTCAGACGCAAATATCCGTGACGCCTTCCGTTTGGGTTCGCAACCCCAGCGGCCCGCCTGTCAGTTTCAATTGGGGAATCACTTACCTGGGTCAACCAGTTAGTTCGAGACAAGTGACGCTGCCGGGCGGTCAGATTGGCCTCATGATCTGGCAGCCAGGCGACAATTCCCCCTTCGAGATCGACAACTCCTATGCTTTCGCCAATACTCCCCCTACCGATCCCTCGAAGATCGGCTACCAGTTCGAGGCCACAGGAGCTGGGGCCTCAGTACCAACCGGCTATGTTTTCAGGACGATCATCGGACAGACCAGGTACCAGGTCCAGTTTGATAATCTTTCCCGAAACTTCCAGGACTTCTACCCTTTCTACGCTCTTGATCCATCGAACCTCCTCTACGGCCCTGACAGGGACCAGCTTGCCGGCGAGTTCAAGTTCGACATGCACGTCCAATTTGTTGCGCCGATCACCTCTTTCACTCTGGAACAAAATATCGTGCCCGGCTCGGTCCAGGTGACGATCAACGGCATCACCGAAACCCGTTTCCAAGTCGACGCTGCCTCGGGCAACCTTACATTCCAGGTGCCTATCCAGCCTACCGACCAGATCGACGTCACGTACCGAATATCTTCACAACAAGGCCTTTCCGGCGGTGACATCCTCTTCGCTTGGGAGGATAAAATCGACCTCAAGAACAACCTTTTTCTTACCCTCTCAGCGGGTTTGCGATGGAACGCAGACCCCTGGACTTTCACGCAGGAGGCGTACTCGAAATCGGGGACCGTGATCGCCGCCGCGGAGTTGCAGGGGAAGCAAAAGGACTATTCATGGATGGCCCAGGGTGCCGTTTCATTCACGGACCCCGATACGACAGGGATCCTTCTGCTGTTCAACATGGACGGGAACGCGATAAACCTCAATACCTCGGAAGACCTGGCCTATCCAGCAAGCCAACCGCAGGAAACCTTGTTCAACGGTCTCGGCCTGACACAGTCGACCCGCGGATACCTCTTTTACACTAACTTCCGCCAGTATGGCGCTCTCGGCTCGTACACCCTCCAGCCAATCGACTGGTCAGGCGCGCCATCTCCGCTGCCGTACGCCAATAATTCGCGCATGGGCCCGTTCAATGTGGAAGGCAGCTCGCAAGGCGACACGAGCGGAACGAGCCTCGTCATGCAATACCAAATGGACAATCAGAATAACCTGTGGGTCGGGACGCAATTGCCCATTTCCCCTGGCAGCTACGTGGACCTCTCGAGCGCGCGGTCGATCACAATCAGGCTCGAAGGGCTTAATATCACCGGCCAGACGGATGTTTATGTTCAGGTTGGCAGCATTTCGGAAGATCTTGACGGCAGCGGAATCTTAAAGGCCAAGGTATCTGCCGCCGATGTCGGCTTCCCTTTCACTGACTCAAACCCAACCCATGGCAACATTACTCTCCTAGTAGGAGCCGGCCCCCAGCTGCAGGGCGACGGGAAACTGGACTCCGAGAATATTGATGGTAGCGGAGTCCTAGACCAGGAAGATGCGACCCGGGTCGTTACAGTTGGTCCCGCGGGCGCAGACGAAAACAACGCGATCCTGTCCCTTGCTCCCGGCGCCTCCCAGCTTACGCCAATTACCACAGGCTGGCAGACCATCACGGTGGCCTTCAGCGATCAGGACAGGGCCAAGCTCCTCCAGGCACGTTCGGTGCGAATAATCCTCGTTCCGCACACCGGAGTGACAATCGCGACTGGGTATGTCTTGATCGATCAAATCTCCTTTCAGGCCACACCATTCTGGGTGCAGGCTGGCAACACCACAGACCGCGGCAACATAACGGTCCAGGAGATACAGGAACAATTCGCACCCGGTGATCCCGGGGCCGGCAACCGGCTCGCGGATAAGTTTCCCCAGCAGGTCCAACAGTTTCACCCGAACGGCGAGGAGGAGGATGTGTTGGAGGCGCAGTGGGGGTCACCGTCTAACATCACAAATCCCTTTTCTGTCCGTGGATTTACTACGCAAGGAACCGGGGGGATAAAATACCAGAGTGTCGTAGCGTATGTGAGGATGCCAACGCCGGCCTCGACCGGAACCACGTTTGATTTCACTTTGTACGACTCCGCAGGACTCGGTGTCCATTGGCAATTGAACGACGCCGCCTTCGACGGGAACGTATGGCACGAAATGAAGGTCTCTCGGATCGACAACACGGTCAAGATTGATGGCAACACTGTTGGCCAGCCAGTAAAGTTCGATTCCACCACAGGAGACATCACACAACTTCAGATCACCGTGGCAGCAACAAGCAACTCGGCAAACCCGCCGCCGAGCGCCGGCTTGTTCTTTATCGACGAAGTCTACTTTACCGACCCGCAGGGTTCCTTCGGCGCGGCATTCACCGGCTCCTTCACGGGGCAACTGCCGGGGACTGTGTTGCGGGCGGGCGGTGTCGCAATCCTGTCAAACCTTTCGATCCAGCAGGATCTGACGGCGATTTCGGCGGGCTTCTCCTCCCTCTATGGCGTCCCCTCCGCGGCGGAAGACATTTATTCGCGAACGGAGGTGGGCGGGGACTTGCTTGTCGCCCACGTCATGGCCAACGTCACTTTCCGCGATGCAGCGGGAAGCCTTGAAGCATTCGGCGGCCACAAGGTAACTTTGCCAGCTGTCGTCGTGCCTCTCACCGTCATGGATGCCTTTTCCGTGGACGGCGGAGGAGGGTTTTCCCGCGAGGACAAGGTCGACCTTGGCCCAGTCGTTGCGACGACGGTCGCCGCAGACTCGCAGGCTGCGCTTGATCCCACAACGGGCCTCCTCACGCAAACATGGCTTGGGCACCTGTCCATTGCCCCGCCGATTCCCTTGAACCTCTCGTCGGATCTTCAACTCTCCCAGTCGCTCTTGGGGTATACGCTCCCTTCCGAGAACTACTGGACTCAGTGGACCCAGGGCTTCGACCTCCTTCTCCCTTGGGACGGCGGTCTCGATTACGCGCGCTCGGAAAAGCTAAGCACACACCTCGGAGTGCCGGCAACCCCGGTCGGATTCACCATGGACGCCAGCGCGCAGGCCCAGGGGAGCAACTACGCTTTGCCCTCGGCTCCGGGTCCCTACACCCAGGAGAGCGACGCTCAGCTTTCGGCCAACATGCTTTTCAAGCTGAGCCAGGATGTCACCCTCAGCGCGGGATATAAGCGGCTTCTTTCGGTCATCACGACCCCCGAGCCCGGCCCTCGATTTGTGACGGAGACGGACGAGCTTCTCAGCATCCTTTCCCAGCAAGGGTACATGCTTACTTCGATTCCGGTGCTGGAGCTGTTTAGTGACAACACCAGCGCTATCCTTCCCATCTGGGAGAACTACGGAGCAACTGTGCAGGCATCTTACAACCCCGCGCTCACCCTCGGGGTTAAAAGAAACTACGGCTCCCGGTTGCTCGACCTTTTCGTCCCTTCCAGCGCGGATTTGTCCGTGGGCCAGTTGCTTCGTCTTGCTTCCTCGATTTCGGAAACCGATATCTATATCACCCTCGCGACAACCGCTCATGCAGTCAATCTGTTCGGAAGGCTCGGCTCCATCCCGCGTTTGCCTATGATCACCACGGACGAGTACAGCATCAACCTGAGCGGGTCGATGGCCGGTAATTCGGCTCAAAGCCTCTTCTTCACCCAGGCGACGGCAGTAGCGTCAGCAAGTCTTCTGGGGGAAAAGGAAACAGGTTTGACTTTCTCTGACAGTTTCAAATGGAACGAGGATCCGACTACGTTTCAGATATCGCTCACAAATGCAATTCTCACCTATCTCGATTGGTCGGTGCATCCCGACGGAGGAATCGATGTTCCCTATCTCTCCGCGGTCTTGGGGAAGGATGCACACTTCGGCCACCGGGAAAGCGGAAGTTTCGCTCTCAACTACAATCCCGGCAATGACTACCACCCCGCCACCCTTCTGCTCGGTCACGCAACCTCCCTTGTGTTTCCCGAGCACGGCACCATCAAAGGAAGTGTCAACGTGGGCGCTGACACTGAAACGGCTCTTAGCCCCGGGCTCATCTGGAGGCTCGCCGTCAGCTTTGGAATCGAGGCCAAATTGACTTTCTGAGGGGCTGCGTATAGTTTATGCGTCTGCCAGGAGTTATAATCTTCAAACGGGGGAAAGGAGGTCTCAATGGTGACTGTCCTGAGGCGCGGCCTTTGGGCGCTGTTGCTGATAGGCCTGGCGGCGGGGCGGGCTTTTTCGCAGGCGGTCCCTGCAGAAAATCCGACCTTCGGTTTCGGGATGAGCCTTGGGATAGGCGTCCAGACTTTCAACGAACCGCAGCCGGTGACATACGAGTCCCTCTCCCTGTTTCCTGACATCTCGTACGGCAAGTTCGGCATGGGTTTGGCAATTACTCTCAATTACAATTTCACAGGCCCAGGTAATTCCCTGTACCTCCGCCAGGCGGACTGGGTTCCGACGACGTTCCAGAGCTTCCTGCAGACTTATCTTGCGAAGATCAACTACATCCGCTGGGGGCTCGAGGGAGATCCTCTGTTCATCAAGCTCGGATCCTTCGACGACGTGACTCTCGGGGATGGCTTTATTGCCGGTGACTATACCAACATGTATTTCCTTCCCCAAGATCGTCATCTCGGATTGAAGGCGGACGTCGACGGCTCGCTGTTCGGTTTCCCGTACGTGGGGGTGGAGACGTTCGCCGGCAACCTGGCCTTGATGGACGTTCTTGGCGGCAGGGCCTACGTGCGTCCCCTTGCCGGCGCGGGTATCGCGATCTTGAAGGACGCGCAAGTCGGGGCAACTCTAGTGGTCGATACCGCATCCGCGAACCCTCTGCAGTCCTCGATCGAACCATCGGCTCTCGCTCCGGGAGCGCCGGTCTATGTCTACGGCGGTGACATTCGAGTTCCTTTGTTTGCGGCTAAAGACACCGCCTCCATGATTGCTTTCACCGATGTGGCAATAATCGACTCCCAGACAGTGGGCGGAGCGCTCGGCGTGAACGGGAAGTTGATCAACATCTTTACCTATGGCGCCCAGCTTCGGCTCATGCAGGCGAGTTTCATTCCGGACTACTTCGGTCCCCTGTATGACGTCTCCCGTTTGACCGACTCCCTCTATGTGAACTCCGGCGTTTCAGGATCCACCTTTGGATATCTCGTGAGCCTGGGGACGTCTTTGCTGGGAGATAAACTGGTCTTCACGGTGACAATGGACGGTCCTTTCGAGACATCGGCCACGCTTCCCAGTCTGCAATATCCCGAGTTGCGTGCTATCCTTTCAGTCGGAGAGGGAGTGGTGCCCGGGTTCTTCTTCAGTTTCTCCTATGACAAGCAGTCAATCACTACAATCGGGGACCTCATCAGCCAGCAGAACGGATCCATTGCGGCGCAGATCAGCTTCAAGTCGGGGCCTGCTATCATATCGTTCGTCTACCAGCTCTCCTACGTGCCAGGGCAGAGTCCGAACCCCATCATCACGTCCGGGCTCCAGACCTCTGTGGCGCTCTTCTAACGGAGGCTAGCAGCATGAAAAGAATAAATATCAAGACGCTCGCCTTTGGGGCGCTTCTCTTGATACCAGGGCTGCTTTGCGCCCAGGCAACGCCGACCACAGCCAAGCCCCCGGCCATCTCCGTGATCCTTTCCTACCATGAAGACAACAGCGGGACTTTCAAGGTGATGGCGGACAAGACCAACGAGGTGACCAATATCCAGGACGGGGACGAAGTGAAACTAGGATGGACCATCGTCACTGGTGTGGGTGACGTTGCCGAGCTGAAGATCAACAAGACCGGGACGATCATCAAGATTTCGCAAGACACCAACTTTACAGTGGATGGGCTGCGGACCGAGACAGGAGGGCAGGACCTGTTCTCCCTCGGAGTCGGCAAAGTTCGCACGGTGGCCGGGAGGGCTTCGGACAAGGATAAATATCAGATTAGGACGCAGTCCGCTGTGTGCGGCGTTCGAGGATCGGACGTCGTGGTCGAATTCGTCGAGGGCTCCACCTCGAGCCTCTACACGTTAGAAGGCACCGGGTGGATCCAGGACGTCAAGACGGGCCAGGCACTCGAAGTCCCTCAGGGAGACTTTGCTGATGCCCTTGGTGCTTCTTTCAAGCCTGCGCCCATTCCGCAGGAGGTGCTCTCGGCCCTCCAGAAAGAGATGACGTTCGTAAAGCTCGACCCTGCCGAAGCCATGTTGTTGGAAAAGGCGTCCGACCAGGAGCAGCAAGCTCCCCAGCCCCAACCCCCGCAGGCTCCCGCAACGCCTCCTTCTGCCTCTCAGAGCGGTTTCATGGACGGCGTATTTGCCGCGCTTCACAACATCCTTGGTTTCGAGTTGGGAACGTTGACCATCAATGGGCTCACCTACGGGGAGGCAATCCTAGAGCCCACTTTCGGCACCGGCAAGTTCAGAATGGCCCTCTATCTGCCTATCATCTACCAAAGCAACATGCTCGACCCGGGGGATTGGTACCACCCGGAAGGCAATGACGAGTGGAGCTTCGGGACCGACCAGGGTGGAGATCCCGCCCGGGTTGTGGCTGACGCCACTCGGGACTTGCTACTCAAAGTGAAATACATCGATTATGGCCAGCGGGGTGATCCGTTCTTTCTCAAGGTCGGCAACATAGAGGACATAACGATCGGTGAGGGACTCGTGATGCGCGATTTCGCAAACGACGCTGACTTCCCGACCGTGCGTCGCGTGGGGATCAATATCGGCGCCGATTTCGGGGGAGGCGGCTTTGAAGCAATGGTTAGCGACGCAGCTCCGAATATCGTCGACGGCACTGTCTATCCCCCTGACGTCGTGGGGGGCCGGCTCTACGCGCGGCCCGTTCCCGGCTCAAGCGCTGAAGTTGGAATATCGGCAATAGTAGACTTTAACCCTGCAGCGGATTTCTACGCGGCGGGCCTCACGAGCCCGTCCGCAGCAGGGAACCCGATCTTCATTTTTCCGGGAGTCGACCTGGATCTGCCCCTCGTGACGAGCAATGTTTTCGGGCTGGAGTTGTTTACTGAGGGCGCTCTCATGCTTCCGTATTTCGGGTCTTCCACTCCCTATTTTCCCTGGATAACTCCCGGACTCGCCACGGCAGCAGTCTACAGCCCAGCGTCGGCCATCCCCGTGAAAAACTGGGGAGCGGCCGCTGGGTTTTTCGGGAACCTCATCATTCCCGATTTCACCTGGAGACTCGAATACAGACTTTTCACCGGGACCTTTGTTCCTGAGCTCTACGATTCTGGATACGAACGCACCAGAGACCAGGATTTGTTAGCCGTTTTGACTTATCTGCAGGATCCAACGAATCCGTCCTTCAACAACTATAATATGGGTGTCTACGGAGAGGTCGGCTTCAAACTGAGCAAGGTTTTCGAGGTGAAGGCGGGGTACTTCTTGCCCTGGACCGCCAACACGTCGGACCGCCTTGTTGCAAGCTTCGAGCTGAAGAAGGGCGTCATCCCTGCGGTCAATCTCTCGGGAGCGATCTCTTTTGAGCGCACGAACCTTTTCTATGGGAGCTCTCTTCCCTCCAGCCTCAATGACGCCTTGTTCAGCGCTTATACGGATATCACGGCACGGCTAACGTACTCTGTGAGCCCGATCATGGATATCTCCCTTTTGTACACAATAACGCCGGTGTTCAACGCAGATGGGACACTGTATTATTCTGGGTCCAACACGGTGCCGGACATGGCAGCTTCCGTTTCAATAATAACCTCCGTTCAACTGTAGGGCGGGGAATGAGCGAATCCCAGCCTCGCTCTCGAAGGATCAGGATCCTTCGAGACGAGGTTTCCCGAAAAATTGCGGCCGGCGAAGTGATCGACCGGCCCCATTCCATCGTCCGGGAACTCTTGGACAACGCAATCGACTCGGGTGCCACCTCCATCGACGTATTCTTGGAGACGGGCGGACTATCGCGCGTGCGCGTAGTGGATGATGGCGAGGGCATGGGCCGTGATGACCTTGAGATTTGTTGGAAGTCCCACGCCACCTCAAAGATCGTGTCCGAAGACGACCTGACTCGCGTGTTGACCCTGGGGTTTCGGGGGGAGGCGCTTTCGAGTATCGCGGTGTGCAGCAGGCTTTCCATCACGAGCTCGCAAACAGCGGCGGAGCCGGCGAACAGACTCGAGGTGCTGGGAGGCGCGCTGCAAGGGTTAGAGGCCTGTCAGGGGCGAAAGGGAACTGTTGTCGATGTCGGGGAGCTGTTTTTCAATTATCCCGCGCGGAAGAAGTTCCTTCGAAGCGCTTCCGCAGAATCCGCAATGTGCAGATCTGTCTTCACCGACCGGGCGATGTCTCACCCATCAATTGCTTTCCGTTTTTTTACCGATGGAGAAGCAAAGCTCACGCTTCCCCCTGCGACACTGGTCGAACGTGT
>Ga0326727_10005949_pt1 | contig 34094 bp, 31 predicted proteins | sample MB2enrmetagenome_FD_207643 | JGI IMG/M metagenome (GOLD analysis project Ga0326727, IMG submission 207643) | Lab enriched peat soil microbial communities from McLean, Ithaca, NY, United States - MB29MY | ecosystem: Environmental > Terrestrial > Soil > Wetlands > Peat | place: USA: New York...
TTTCTCCCGAAATGGCCGTGAGGCTGTCTAAGGTTTTCGGAGGCAGTGCCGAAAGCTGGCTTACGCAGCAGGCGCACTACGACCTTGCACAGGTTCACGCCGACCGCATCAAGCTCAAGCGGCTGGAATTGACCGTCGGTTTGTCATCGTAGGAAGAGCCCACGGTCACAAGAGCAGTGACCGTGGCTACCCGCTACCCGCTTTGAATCGCGCCAGCATGAGGAGGCGTAGCGCCGACCTGGAGCGCCAGCCCGCGTGATGTTTCAAATTCGACCGTTCGTGAAACTAAAAAAGCGTCAGCGCCAGTCTTGCGCTCCGTGATAGATGTGCAGGATTTCGACGGCTTCAGCTTTCACTGCATAGACCACGACGTAAGGGAGCGGCGTCAGCGCCAGTTCTCTTGTGCCGCTGCGGTGGCCGGGTCTGCCCCGATCAGGTGAGTTTTTGAGAAGGCGGATACGCTGGTAGATTGTCCGCACGGTGGGTTCTGCGTAGCGCGGGTGGTTTTGTTGGAGATAGTTCTTGATGTTCTGTAAATCGTCAGCGGCTGGGAGGGTCCACCGGATGCGCATCAGGGCTTGAACATCGCTTCAAGACGAGCGTCCATTTCTTCTTCTTCGATAAACTCCCCGCGCTCGGCTGCCGCTATTCCTTTTTCCACGGCGGCAAGGAAGCGGGCTTCTTCGTCGAGATAACGGGTAACGACGTTCGTCACCAACCGCTCGGGGACGGTTCCGGTTTTGGTGGCGATGTGCGCAAGCTGCGCTTGCTGCTCGGGCGTGAAATGTACTTCCATAGCCTTCAGAATACGGGAAAACCTGCTCCAAGGCAAACGCAAAAACCATTTCGCGAGTAGCGCGTACGTGCCGCCGTTTGGCATGTATGTGGTCATGGCACTCCGCAGTGCCGTTTCCGGGGCACCACTGCACTCTAGCTCAACTGCCAAGAGGTCGCGTACGTCACAGAACGATGTAGGCACCACCCGCCAAAGCCTTTGAGAGGCACACGCTCTGCGCGCGTTTTCAGGCTGGGCTAAGCGATTCGATCACGCCTCGACACCAATCGGGAATACTGTCGATGGTTTCAATAGAAACGCTATTGTGAAGCGCTGGGTTTCGGAAGCGGGCTATCTGATACAAAACGACTACCTTTGAGCGTAGCCTAGGATAGTTCTGCTGGACCCAAACCCCGAAATCCTGGAAGAGTGCCTGCGGTGGATTCTTGGAAGAGTGGTCCAATATGTACGCCATCTGTCCGATACCCAGAGGCTTATGTTCTTCCTCGATGAATTTTGCAAACGGCACGAGTTTGTCAGACTTTTCTTTAATGGCTTGACCCGCTAGCGCGCGGATCTGCTGGTCTGCCAAGGCGTGTTCCCGGAATCGTTTGAACACCCTCGACAAGAGTTCTATTTCTACAGCTTGCGCAAATGCGGTAATCGCCTTCCGCCGATGGATGCCCCGCATGTGCCCCTGTATGGTGCAAAAGTGCGTCCCCCAAACTCCATAAATCCACTCCTCGCGCGCTTTGGAGTCCAAATTCGCAAACGTGGGCCAATACTCAGAGAGGAGTGTCGATATCTGTTCGTACTCCGGTTTTTCTCTTAATGTTGCCCTCTCTTCCTCGGTGTCGGTCAAAATCTCGCCCGCGACGATCAGGGGAGATTTGGACCACAGGTCCATCTCAGGGTTGCGATCGCCTTCTTCGCGAAGGGCTTCGGCAATGGCTGGTAGATTTAGTTCCTTAGCCCGCAGCTTGGCAATCTCAAGGTAAACCCCTTTCGCGTCTGGATAGTTTGCAGCGCATTTTTCCAGTACAGTGATTGCCTTTTCCGGCTCGTCGCTCTCTCGATAGCTCACAGCAGCCGAAAGGTAAACTGCATGGTCGGGTACCACCGGTTTAAGGACGTTCAAGACGTTGGTGGTCTCCAATCGCTCATACTCTTTGGCAGCATCCTGAAAATGTCTCGTTAAGAATAAACATCGTGCCAAGACAGCGCGATACGCGGGGGACAGATCCTGGCGTTGGGGCAGGGCCGTCTCAAGGTCTAATGCAGCATGTCTCAGCATGTCGTTATCACAGTTGGCGAAGGCACATTTGCGCTTTATAGAGGTCAAACCCTCAAGAAAAAGACGTTCACTGTAAATCGATCCGGGGGAGTATACGTCGGGGGGCCAGGACAGGGAATCAAGTGACGGCTCTGTCGCCTTGCCAAAAGCGGCCAAGAACCTGAACTGAGCACGCAGCACCTGAATTTCTGCGAGTGGGAGGAGATGTAGCCGCTCGGCCCGATTGTAAAGCTCCAATGCTCTGTCCCAATCCGAAATCACATAAGCATTCAGAATCTCCCATCGTGTCGTTCTCCAATCGTGGCAGTCCTCGGTAGGAACCAAGCGAATCAGGTACGCAAGATTCTTGGCGTGACGGTCGCGGGCCTCTGATACAAAGTCTTCGGTGTAAACTGATGGGAGGTGGGCCAGAGCATAGTAGGTGCTCAAGGCCACGAAACGCGCAGGGATGTCGCTCGGGTTTGCGAGCAAGAGTTCTTCGAATGTGGACAGCAGTTGGGGCCCTTCCTGGTCAATATCTTCCAATGGGCACCCGTAAAACCAGGAAATCCATGGGGGGCTCCGGAATTACTCCACCAGGACTCCCACGGTTCATAAGTGTTGAAGATTGGAGGGATGTTGCCGTCCCTCGGCAATTGTTGAGGCGCCCATTCAATCCAAGCACCTACCTCATTGCGCAGTGCTTCCTCTTTCTCGTTCCAGTCGCTCATACCCCTCCCCCAACCATTAATCTGGGAGCTCCGTCCCTGTTTCCCGACTGACCGGTGATATGCGTCCGACCAGGCCCGCATTCAACGCGGGAGCAGGCAGAATCTCGCATCCCAGAAGGTCTTTGGCTTCTCGCTGGTTGCCACACGAAGAATTACAGAGCAGGGCACTCTTGGCCCAGGCCTGCGCGTTTGCTTCCCAAACCCAAACCATCGGTCGGCGCTACTTGCTGTGGATCCCGCGCAAGTCGAGATGCGCCACCACGAAACCGCCGCTAGCCTTTTGAAGCTCTTCTTCCAGATACTCGAGAAGTTGCAGCGCGTCGTTGGAATCGGAGGGCCCAAAAGAGACCCATGTGGAGCGACCCTGACCTTCGCGAATGCCCACCGGGTATTTCCCGCACTCCACGAACTCCCGGAGGCGCTTCAGCAGGTGCTCCTGACTGCGGAAAACCGGAAGGCGCGCGTGCTTGGCCAATCCCGCAAGGTTGTGGTTCGTAAACCACCTCGGCAAGGCGACTTCTGAGGCGAGCGAGGGATTCTTCGCCACAATAATCCCCTTTATGAGGTTCTCGGTAGCAAGGCCGTAGAGCATCATCAGGGTGCGCCATACAATAGGATGGCGAGCTCCAGCGTCGCTTGTGCGTTGATCGCGGTCTTGCACTGCCTCGCTCAGGAGGTTAGCCGCTCCGATGAGATCGTGAGCTGTATCCTGCCACGCACGCGGATCGCCAGCGAGATGCGCGAAAGGGATCATTGGGGGGATCCTCCGCTTATCATTGGTTTACATGCTGCAGCAGGCGCTCGTAATATCGTTGTGCGACCAAACCTTGGGGGCCACCCTAGAGGCTGCGCTTTCAAGGTGTTTGTTTCGCCCGCCGAATCAAATCTCCAATAATATCGGCGCGACTGACCGTTTTTCCTAGTTCTACGCGCAATTCAACTTCTGAAAGCGCCCGCTGGGGATCGGTCGACAGAGTAAACTTTCCATCAGGAAGTTTTGAGACTGTGAGCAAAATATCTGGTTCCGTCATGGCTCACTCTCCTGCGTGTAAGCCCAGCGTTCAGCATCATATACTTATCGGAATTGATTTTTCAACTTGCCACCAATGAGCAGTAGAGGGTGCAACTGCTGCTACAGGAAAAGGGTCACGGGGCTTGCCAGATGACGGGGTGCTTCTTGTCGCGGCCAAACATGACAATCGAGGCGGCAGGAGTTTGCTGGGTCTCGCCGGTGGTCGGCGCGACCGTATTCGTGCTGCCCATATCCATGCCAAAGCCTTGCGTATCCTTAAGAGCGATGGTTGGCTCGCCTGACGAGTCCACGACGATCCCCGCGCTTGACGCGAGGTTCGCGCCGTACAGGGAGACGCCTGCTTCGCCTGACGGGAAGATTTCCATTTCCGTCCGTGGAAGCAGCGCGGAGTTGTTCTTGAACCCCGCGGCTTGTATACTCAGGAACCGTCGAAGAGCCGCAGAGTTACAAACCAACTCTGCCGCGCTACCCGCCAAGTGCGGGTCGGGATTAAGAGAGTTAAGCCTACGGAGGAAATGCCATGACCAAATTCCTCGTTACGGCGTTGCCGGGAATAATCAAGGCCATCATTGCCATTTTGGGCATATACCTCGCTGCGTGGTTGTCTCTCAGAAGGTTCCACTCCGAGAAAAGGTGGGAGCGCAAACAAAAAGCCTATGAGGAGATCATTGAGGCACTTTACGATATCGTCCAATACTGCGAAGTCGAGAAAGAAGACTATGGCGGAGGAACTGGTTACCCAGAAGAAAAGATGAAGGAACTTGGGGAAAAATACACCCGTGCGTTTTGGAGGATAAAAAAGGCAACGGACATCGGCGCATTTGTTGTGTCGCCCAAAGCCGAAACCATCTTAAAAGAGTTGAGAAATCACCGCAAGTTGAAATGGGAAGAGAACCCCCCGTGGGACATCTATGAGCAGGATTACAGGTGGTACCGAGATGCTCTCAGGAAAGTTGTGGATGTTGCCAGAAGAGAACTGAAGGCTTGAAAGGCTTGGCGGGCTTCGTGTGTCCGAGCCGCGCGGAATAGCACGCAGGCAGGAAGAATTCCTACTACGCAAAACCTTAGACCCCAATTGCCAAGTCTGGGCTGTTCGTCATTGATTCACCTGCTGTGACAGGCGCTCGTAAGCTTTGCGATAGTGAGGGTTTTGAGGATCGAGTTCGTAGGCCGCGCGATATTCCCGCAGGGCTTCCTCGTGGTTACCTTTCTGTTCAAGCGCAATGCCGAGGAAGTAATGGGCAATGTCGTTGCTCGGGTTCAAGCGCACCGCTTGGCTCTCTTCGACAATCGCCCCGCCCCAATCGTCCCTCAGCCCGAGCTCACCGCTGAGGATAAGGGGAACATCTGCGTTGTCCCGCAGGAGGCGAATGGCGGCGCGGTCCTCCTGCAGGGCACCTTCGCGGTCACCTTTGCCCTCCAGCGCAATGCCAAGTAATGTGTGAGCGTTGGCGCTTCCTGGCTGGAGGCGAACCGCGGTGCGCCATTCAGCGATGGCCCCATCCAGGTCACGTTTGACCCAAAGCGCGAGGCCGAGGTGGTAGTGAGCCAATGCGTAGTCTGGGAGGAGGCGTAGCGCGGTACCGTATGCAGCGATGGCTCCATCCCAGTCCTCTTTGTCCTTGAGCGCACTGCCGAGTTTGTTGTGAGCATATGCGTCGTCCGGCTGGAGGCGGACGGCGGCGCGGTATTCCGCAACAGCCCCATCGAGGTCGCCTTTGTCGTAGAGCGCGCGGCCGAGGACGAGGTGAGCCGCTGCGTCGCCCTGCCGAAGGCTCTTGGCCAAAGCCAGTCCCCTCTTTACAAGGGATGCCGACCTTAGGGTAAGGGCCTTGGTGCCGATGGTAACAAGAGCACTCGGAACCTGATTATCGTTCTCGCTCATAAAGTGGCGCCCTGTCCACTTATCGATCTTAATCGACCTCGTGCCTCCACAACTTGTTGGCCCACGCGTGCTGCCATCTCAGCCAAGAGGTCACGTGCTTCCTTCTCGGCTTGATCCACTTGGTTTTTCAAGTGGTAGAGGTCGGATTCCTCCAGGCGGGCAATCTCTGCATCAATAGCCTTCAGCCGATCTTCGACCTGAGCAATCTTGCGTATGACGCGAACGAGTTCCGCTCCCGGCCCTTCACCTTTCACAGATTCCGGGCTGGATTCCCAATCGCGGAGGATTGCCTCCAAGCGAGCCGCATCGCCCTCCTCGTAGGCGCGGTTTGCCTCAGTCATCAAATCATGTCGGCGTTGGCGCTCGCTTTCGTCGGTGGCAAGGTCGGGATGAATACGCTTGGCAACCTCGCGGTAGAGTTTCTTCAGATTCTCCGATGGCAAGAATGGTTCGCGCTTGCCTGCCTCTTGTTCAGCTTCCACGGCCTGGGCCGAATCTCGAGCCTGGGCGCGGGCTTGCGAGGCTCGCTGTTGTGCTTCACGGTCTTCCGGCTTGTTGCGAGCCCCAGCCTCCGCAATTTGAGCTTCGATTTCATCCAACTCAGCGAGTCGGGAGCCCACCATGCGCAAGTAGGTTCCCTCGAAGCTACGCAGTTCGGCCTGAAGAGTCGCCAAATCTAACTCACGTTCGGCTAATCTCGCTTGCAGACTTGCCAGTTCGGCCTTTTTCTTCTCTAACTCTCTGGCTTCTGGCGATGTAATACGGGTGATTCGAGTCGTCATTGGGTCAACTCCCCATCAGCGTTGAAAAGAAGGACTAGGTCGCCAGAGTTGTTTTTCAAACTCTGCGGCTCTTCGGTGGTTCCTGAGTATACAAGCCGCGGAGTTCAAGAACAACTCCGCGCTACCAAAGCCAAGAGACTTGGCCGATAGACGCCGCCCGCAGTGGCTTAAGAACTGCCTCGCTCGCGCCCGCAGCCTTGAGGTCTCGGAGAAAATCCTCCGCCGGCGCGAAGTCAATTCCCCGCAAAGTGACAACATGTCTCTTGACATGCGGATCGCTTTAGTGTAGCCTATAAACGTGAGATTAGAGCTGGGGTGGTGTCCCACTTGACGATTTAGACGCCACGCAAGCTCACCACCCCCTGGCCCCCTTCTCAGTGGGAGGGGAGTTAGTGAGCTGGCTCCCCTCCTTACCCAAGGAGGGGAGTCGGCGACCTGATTGCCCTCCTTGGGTAAGGAGGGGGAAGGGGGTGGTTGTTGTCAAGAATTAGCCGGGGCGGGTGCCCAGCGGGCAATGATTCTTTGCGTCACCCGAAACCGATGGATCTGCGCTCGAAAAACGATTCTGAGATTCGCCATGCAGTCAGAATGGCCCATTCCACGCCGTGTCGCCAGGCGGGAAGTTCAAAGAAGAATTCTTTTTTTGACGGAACGATCCGGGAATGTCTAAGAAAACAAAGGTGGGTGGCATGTGGTAAGTGGGCGAAGAAGAACGGGGTCTACGAACTAGGGGCTGGGGACTGGGGGACGAAGGACTGCCTACCGCCGGCGCGTGCCGGCATCCCTCGCCCAATTTGTCCTGCGGCTCAAGAAGGCCCTGCCAGCCCTGAAGGAGAATTCGTTTTTTGACGGAACGATCCGGGAATGTCTATGAAAACAAAGGATCGGGAAAACAGGATCCAGGATCCAGGATTCAGGGAAGAACCACGAGCGCATTTCCTGAATCCCTCCCTCCTTGCGGGACTGAATCCTGAATCCTGAATCCCGAATTCTGCTGTAAAAGTAAACGAACGATGCGGGAATGTCTATGAAAATAAAGGGGGAGGTCGTAAACTGGAGATAGGAGGTGTGGAAGGAACTCCAGCCAACTATACTATACTAGGTGTGCCAGTTGGCTGCGCTATTTCCCGATTCACACGCATCCGCAGCGCCCGCCTGTGCTGGAAGGAGCCACGGCGAATACCACCAGCCCAGCTCGCGGGCAGCATATCTCGATACCCCGAGGTACAAACATGAGGAGATCATTAGCCGTCTTTTGCATCCTGGCCCTTCTATTACTTTCAACTGAAATCCCCTTCCTTTTCGGCCAGGCTCCAAGTACCGGGACAACGCAGGGGTCAATCCCGCCGGCGAATTCTTCCACAAACGCAGCGAATCCGCTGCTCATCCTGCTCAAGAGCCCAAATGCCGGGACGCGCGCCAAAGCGGCGCGCGAACTGGGCAAAGCCCAGGATGCGTCGGCCATTCCCGCGCTGGCGGAGGCACTCTCGGACCCGAGCGAAAAAGTTCGCCGCGAGGTGGTCCTGGCGCTGGCTCAAATTCACCAGTTGCAGACCCTGGACGCTCTCATTAAAGCAAGCCAAGATACGAATGAAGAGATATTCGTCCTGGCCGTGCAATCGCTGGTTGGTTACTATACCGGAACCGTCCCCAGCCCTGGTTTCACCGGCTTTGTAAAGAAGAATTGGCAGCGCGCCAAGGCACACTCGAATCCGGACACCACCCGAATCGATCCCGGACTATCTGTGGAACCGAAGGTGATAACGGCCTTGGAGGGAACCCTGAAAGGCACTCGTTCGAACCGCGCCTCCTGCGAAGCGGCGAAAGGGCTTGGCATCCTGGTAGCGCGAGCAGCGGTTCCGGACCTGATCAAGGCCGCCCACTCCTCCGATGAACCCCTGTCTCTTGAAGCTCTTAACGCCCTTTCGAAGATCGAGGATAGGTCGGCCGGGACGCAATTGGTTGATTTGCTGGACTCCCCGGATAAGGAAATCAAGCGGCAGGCGTCTGTTACGGTTGGCATCCTCCGAACCGGCCAAGCCGCGCCGAAACTACAATCCATTTTCGAAAACGACACCGACCAAAAGAGCAAAGAAGATGCCTTGGAAGGCCTTGCTTACATCGGAGCCCCGGTCTCAATCCCTTTGTTCACCAAGGCGCTGGAGAGCGACGATAAGGTCCTTCGCACTTCCGCGGCCGAAGGCCTGGCGCGGGCCGCCGATCCCAAAGTCCTTCCAGAACTGGAGAAGGCCCTCACGGCGGAAAGAGATGCCGATGTGAAGCTGGCCATCGAGTTTGCGGTGACGGCTCTCGGCAAACTCGACTACTTGAGCGACCTCGTGAATGAACTTCCCTCGAGGACGCGCGGGGATGTAGCTCAGACTTACCTCATCGAGCTGGCAAGAATCCCCGGCTTCCTGCTCAAGTTGTATCCCTCTCTTCAAAGCCCCAATGCCGGCGTGAGAAAGGGACTATGCACAGTGCTCATGTTCGGCGGGGATCAAACCAGTCTGGACCAACTCGACCGCTTATCCCATGATCCGGACGGGGACGTTACCGCCGAAGCGCTGCGGGCCAAGCGCGCCCTGCGGGCAAAGCTGGAGGCGGCCGGAACAACCCCCACGACCGGCTCGCACTAGCGAGTACAGCTTATCCATCCGCAGGCGGCTGGGACTCGCCGGAGTTTTCTCCCGCCTTCTCATGGCGAGGTCCCCGCCCCGAACGCGCCTGGGCCCGCTTTTCAGTTCCTATTCAGGCCTCGGATGCAGGCTGCCCAAAGTATTGAAATACTATTTCTACGTCTTAATATTTCTGGTATTATCTCTAACAATACTTGAGAGAAATCTGCCGCGATGGTAGAATGTCTGTTGTCAATCATGGGGCGGGACCTTTGGGGGGAGCAATGGCGTTGTCGTTTGTCCAGAAGGGCGACCAAACCGAGCCACGCGCTGTCGAGCTGACGTTGGCGCACAGCCCTGACTCCGATGACGCATTCATGTTTTACGCGCTGGCGACGAGAAAGATCGGCGCGCGAGACCTTTCGTTCACTCACCGGCTCGAGGATATTGAGTCACTCAACCGGAAAGCCCTGGAGGGGATTTACGACATCACTGCGATCTCTTTCCACGCCTATCCGTATCTCGAGGATAAGTACGTGCTTCTGCCTTCAGGCGCAAGTTTCGGCGACCGGTACGGGCCGGTGGTGGTCTCGCGGGCCCGTCTGGGCTCCGGCAGCCTGAAGGGAAAGCGCGTGGCCGTCCCCGGGAAGATGACCACTGCTTACCTCGCTTTGCAGCTTTATGAGCCGGGCGTTGACGTGGTCGTGACCTCGTTCGACCAAATCCTGGATACCGTTGCCAGGGGTGAAGCGGACGCGGGCGTGGTGATTCATGAAGGCCAACTGACTTACGGAGGCGCCGGCCTCAGAAAGGTCCTGGACCTCGGGGAGTGGTGGTACCAGGAGACCAAGCTGCCTCTGCCACTGGGAGGAAACGCCATCCGCCGAACCCTCGACAGCCACACCCAGCACGCAGTGGCAGCATTACTCAAGAAGAGCATTCAGTATTCGCTGCATCATCGCGAGGAGGCCTTGTCCTACGCGCAACAGTTTTCACGCGGCCTGGACACCTCTACTGCCGACCGCTTTGTTTCCATGTACGTTAACGACTGGACCCTCGACTACGGCCAGCGTGGCCGCCTGGCCGTCCAAGAGTTGCTTGACCGGGGCTTCCAAAAGGGCATTCTGCCAAGAGACGTGAAGGCTGAGTACGTCGAGACGGACTACTGACGAATTTCGGTTAGGGGAGCAACTGATCCGACATGGAATTGACACTGTGCAATCACAGCAGTTACCCGCGTATTGGAGATGATGCTGGGCATCAACTCCTGCGGCGCACGCTTGCGCAAAAAGATAAAGGCGAGAAGACAGTTGACGCTGTTCGGGCCGCCCAGGACCGCATGACGGAGCTGGCGCTTGCCGAGCAAATCGAGGCCGGCCTCGACCTCGTGACCGACGGCCAAATCCGCTGGTCCGATCCAATCTCTCACCTCGCAGCTAAGCTTTCCGGGGTTCGAATCGATGGCCTGTTAAGGTTCTTTGATACGAACTTCTACTTCCGCCAGCCGGTTGTGCAGGGCAAGCTTGAACGGATTGAGCCTCTACTGCTCGAAGAATTCAAGTTTGCGCAGGAGAAATCGACGCGCCCCGTGAAAGCGGTTTTGACGGGCCCTTACACCCTGGCCCGGCACTCCGTCGAGGAAAACGGAGGCGCGGGTGGGTTCGATAAGATGCTCGAAGGATACACCGCTGCGCTGGCGACTGAGGTCGCCGCATTGGCGGCGGCGGGGGCAACGGTGATCCAGGTGGAGGAGCCTGCCCTGCTCAAATATCCCGATGATTTCCCGCGCCTCGAGCAGAGCCTCACCGCCCTGGCGATGAGCAAGGCTTCGGCGCAACTGGCGCTGGTCTTTTATTTCGGGGATCCCGCCCCCATTTATGACCACCTCCAAACGCTGCCGGTGGATCTCCTGGGGCTTGATTTCACTTACAACCAGGGTCTCGTCGACAGGGTGGCTTCAATTGGTACTGCCAGGACCCTGGTCCTCGGCCTTGTAGACGGCCGCAATACCAGGCTGGAAGATCCCGCAGCCGCAGCCCGGCAGCTTGAGAAGCTGGCCCACGGCGCTGATTTGAACCGTGCTTATCTCAGCCCTTCTTGCGGCCTTGAGTTCCTCCCACGTGACAGGGCACTGCAAAAGCTGAAACATCTGACGGTAATCAGAAATACATTCTTAGGGAGCCCTGCATGAGCCGAGCGAAACTTGAAGGGTTGGGAATCGATCTGCCCCCTTTCCCCATCACATCAGTGGGAAGCTTCCCCAAACCCGATTTCCTGCTCAAAGCCCGTGCGGACTTCGCCAAGAGGAGGGTCCGTCGCGGCGCGCTGGAGAAAGCGGAACGCCAAGCGACTGAGTTCTGGATCCGCAAGCAGGAAGAACTGGGTGTAGACGTGCTTGTCGACGGCGAAATGTATCGGGGCGATATGGTGGCCTATTTCGCCGAGTACCTCAAAGGGTTCGAGGAAGGCGGTTTGGTCCGCTCTTATGGCAACCGCTACTACCACAAACCCATAATTACCGGCGAGGTCCGCTGGGAAGAGCCCATCACCGTCGAGTGGTGGAAGTACGCGCAGGGCCTCACCTCAAAACCCCTGAAAGGTATGCTGACCGGCCCTTACACGGTGATGGATTGGTCCTTCATAGAATACTATCCGGATCGTCGCACAGCTTGCTTGGCGCTGGCTAAGGAGATCCGCAAAGAGGTTGAGGCGTTAATCGAGGAGGGGGCAAAAATTATCCAGATCGATGAACCCGCCACCTCCGTGAGGCCCGAGGAACTGCCCGTGGCCATCGAAGCCATGCACATCGTGACGGATGGCCTGCCGGCGTACTTCATCACCCATATTTGCTATGGCGCCTTTGAAAAAATCTACCCAGGCATGCTGGACCTCCCGGTGGATAACTTTGACCTGGAGATGTCCAACAGCGGACTCGACATGCTTGAGCTTTTCAAGAAGCGCCGCTACACCAAGGACATCAGTTTGGGCGTGGTGGATGTCCATACGCACGTGGTCGAAGACGAGCCGGTGGTCGAGCAGCGCCTGCGCCAAGCCCTTGAGGTCCTTCCCAAAGAAGCTATCTGGGTGGACCCGGACTGCGGACTGAAAACACGAACCGTGGACGAGGCGATTGCCAAAATGCAATCTGTGGTGACCGCCGCAAAGGCGCTCAGAAGTTCAGTCGAGAGTGACAAGTGACGGGCAAGGAGACAGGAGTCAGGAGTCAGAATACAGAAAGACCGGCGCTGCGTTTAAGATGTCGGGAGGATGCAGGATCAGGGACTGCGGATTCTGACTCCTGACTCCTGACTTCTGACTCCTGTCTTGTCACTTGTCACTGCCCTTAGATGTCTACCTTCACAAAACCCAGCCGCGCAGCATTTACTCCGACGCAACGGAAAGTTCTCTTCGCGCTCGCCAGTGTGGTCGGTTTGCGCATGTTGGGACTCTTCCTGGTCCTGCCGATTTTTACGCTTTACGGTCTGCAATTCACGAACTCGCGCTTTCTGGTTGGCTTCGCCTTTGGCAGCTATGGCCTGACCATGGCCATCCTGCAAATCCCCTTTGGCAGGCTTTCCGATCGCATTGGGCGCCGCAAGGTCCTGCTGCTGGGCATGACGCTCTTCAGCCTGGGTTCCTTCCTCTGCGCCGTCCCCCACTGGTTTCCTCACTCCCTACAGATTGGCGCTCTTATTTTTGGCCGTCTGGTTCAGGGCGGCGGAGCCATTATTTCTGTGGCGTTTGCAACCGTGGCGGATTTCATCGAGCCCCAACGCAGGTCCACGGCAATGGCCGTCTTGGGGATTCCCATCGGGGCGGCCTTCGTCATCGGCATCATTGGCGGGCCGATCCTCGCCGGAATTCTGGGCACCGCGTCCCTCTTCTGGCTGACCGGATTCCTGGGTTTAGGGACGGACCTCTTGCTGGCCAAGTATCTTCCCGACGCTCCTCCCTCAGCCAGTGCTCCTGCACCCATGTCCCAGGTACTGGCCAACAATCCGCTCCGGGCTCTTGCTTCGGGTGGCTTCCTCATGAACTTCTTTATGGCCACTTTCTTCTTTTATTTCCCCCTCATTGTCACCGGCCAACACCACGTGAAGATGAACCACTATTACGCCCTCCTGTTGCCCATGATGTTGATCAGCGGCTTCACGATGTTCGGGTTCTCACTGGGCGCGGATCGCGGATGGGCGAGACCACTCGCCGCGCTCGCTTTCCTCTCCTTTATCCCCAGTTCTCTTCTGCTTTTCAGGCCTGAAGCGGCAGGTCTGGACCCCAGCCGGCTTGCGGGGGTGATGGTTGCGGGCACGCTTTTCTACATTGGATTCACTGGACTCGAGCCTATCCTGCCGAGTCTGGTGAGCAAATCCGCTCCCGAAAGCACTTACGGGACGGCTCTGGGGATTTACAACACGGCTCAGTTCTTCGGCAGCTTCATCGGGGGAGCAGTGGCAGGCGCGCTCTCACACTTTTCTGCAAGCCACATGATGGCGATCCTCATGGTGGCTTCCGTGGCGGGAATCTTGCTGATGCTGGCCGTGAGGCTCGAGAGGGTTCACTAATATGTCGATCATCCGAGCCCTGGGTTTACTCCTTGCCGGCGCCATCGTGGTTGCGGGTCAGGAACCCAATCCTGCTCCTCAGCAGTCGGCCGTAAAACCCTCCGACCTTTGTAGTGTGGAGGGTGCAGTGGTTAAATCTACCACTGGCGAAGGCATAAAGAGAGTGACGGTACAACTCTCTCCCATAGGCGTAGCCCATCAAGGCTACTCCACGCTCACGGAAAATAACGGGCACTTCATCATTCGCGACATCGCCCCCGGCCGGTACGCGATCAACGCATCAGGCGACGGATACATGCAGCAAGCTTCCGAGAAAGGGAAGGGGAGCATCCAATTCAGAGTCCTCGATCTCACGCCGGGGAAAAGCGTGAGCGGAATCGCCTTCCGCATGGTGCCGCCCGGGGTCATCACGGGGACCGTTTACGATGAAGATGGTGACCCGGTAACTCGAGCACAAGTCAGGGCTTTGCGCGTCACTCACTATGGTGCTCACCAGCAAGTCGGCGATGCGGGCTCCGGGCAGACCAATGACCTTGGCGAGTACCGCATCTGGGGGCTACAACCGGGAAAGTATCTGGTGGCCGCAACGTACCAGCCCCCGCAATCCAGCGAAGGCCAGCCCACGGATGAGATTTATCTTCCCTCCTTTCACCCCAGCACGCCCGACACCTCACAAGCCACCGTGGTTGAGGTTCAGCCCGGCGCCGAAGCCTCCGGCATCGATGTGGATCTTAGGCAGGCACACGCCGTCATGGTCCGGGGACGTGTCATGGTCGATGGTGCCGCGAAGTCGTTGCGGGGCGTCCACGTTTCGCTCGACCCGCGCGCCGCTGAAGGGGGCTATTCCTTCTCAAATTACGGCGGCTCTGTGCAGAACGACTCAGGTGACTTTGAGATTCGCGGCGTTCCGCCCGGGCCCTATACCCTTTCAGCCTTTTGGAACGATGGAAAACGGCAACTCTACGGGAGGCTCCCCGTAGAGGTCAGTAACGCCAACCTCGATGGCGTCACCGTCATGCTGGCCAACCCAATTACGTTAGCGGGAAGGTTTCGCGTTGAGGGTGGCAGCCAGTTCGATTTCACACGGTTGGGCCTGTCGTTGGAGCCCATCGACAGCACGATGGGTAGCGGGAACGTGGAAATCAAGCCGGATGGGGCCTTCGTAGTTCAGAATGTGTATGACGGAAACTACCGGGTGCGCGTTTTAGGGTACCCCGAAGGGTACTACATCAAATCGGCGCGAGAAGGCGGGAGCGATTTGCTCGAATCCGGATTGACCATCAGCCGCAGCCAACCACCGGCCCGTCTCGAGATCGTTCTCTCCCCGGATGGTGGGCATGTGGACGGCACTGTGATGAGAGAGCAGCATCCCGCTGGCGGGGCCTGGGTCGTGCTGGTGCCGGACCCGCCCCATCGAGATCGCGAGGAAATGTACAGCATGAAGACAGCCGACGCCTTCGGTCGCTTCTCTCTGTCGGGCCTGTCGCCCGGCGCCTTCAAACTTTTCGCTTGGGAGCCCGTGCAAGGAACGAACTACACTGATCCCGACTTCCTCAATGCTTTCGAGGACCGCGGCACACCCCTCCATGTCGAGGAGAAGCAACAGCAAACAGTGCAGCTTGAGGTGATCACCGCAGAGGAGCAACTCCGCTAGTCTCTCTAGTGCTATAATTTGTTAATCTGAAGCTTGACTGCTGAGGCTCATATGCAGCTTGTACTTCTGTGGGTTGGCCTTGTTCTTTACGGGCTGGGAACATTTCTCCTCGTCCCTTCCGTTGTTGATCGCCGCGCATCGATCTCCCTTGCTTCGCTGGCAGCGTTGGGACTCGGGCTGCTTGCACACGCGGGCAGCATCGCCCTCGAGGCTGCGCGCATACACCGCTTGCCGGTAACTGACGTCCGCAGCGCCTTGTCCTTTTACGCTTTTCTGGTGACTCTGGCGTTCTTCTTTCTCTATTTGCGCTACCGTATTACTTCTCTTGGCCTTTTCATGCTCCCCTTTGTTTTTGTGTTGACGCTGATCTCGGCGTTTCGTCCTGTGCAGGCTTTTGATTTGTCGGCTTTTCGCGGCGGCTGGCTGGCAGTCCATATCGGCTCAACTATCCTGGGCTACACGGGGTTTTTTCTGACCTTCGTTGCTGCGGTCATGTACCTGATGCAGGAGAAGGAACTGAAGTCAAGATCCCCGCGGACGTTCTATTACCGTCTGCCGTCGCTGGAACTGTGCGATGAGCTCTACTACCGTTCGCTGCTGTTCGGCCTTCCGCTTTTGACCGTCGGCATCCTGACCGGCTTCATCTGGGCCAGCCGCACCTGGAAGGGTCCTTGGGAATTCGACCCGAAAATCCTGGCGTCAATGCTGACCTGGCTGATTTACCTCGTGCTCTTTTCCACTCGTGTGAGCGGCGGCTGGCGTGGCCGTCGGGCGGCTTATGTTGCGATCTTCGGCTTTGCTGCCATCATGGTGACTTTCCTGGGAGTGAGCCTGCTGAGTGGACCTCATGGGTATGTGCCCACCCTGCGGCAGGGACCATAGGAATAAGAGAATTTGAAATTTGAAATCTCAAATTTGAAATTCACCGCATGAACTTGGCCCTTATTGGCATCAATCATCGCACGGCTCCGGTAGAGGTCCGCGAGCGGATGAACATCCCTGAATCGCGCTTGGCGCAAGCGGTATCCGACCTGATTCATCGTGAGGGCATCCGCGAGGGGCTGATCCTCTCCACTTGCAACCGCGTTGAAGTAGTGACTTCGGCAGAAGACAGCGTCGATGCTGAACCCATCATGCGGCAGTTCCTGGCGGATCATCACCAATTCGAGCTTGGCCCGTACCAGCGCTTCTTTTACCGCTACCAGCAGCAGGAAGTTGTGCACCACATGTTCCGCGTGGCCGCCAGTCTCGATTCGATGATTGTGGGCGAGCCTCAAATTCTCGGCCAGCTAAAGCGTGCTTATGCCCTGGCGCGCGAAGCGGGCGGGTTGAACGGCAGTCTGAAGGAGATCGTAAGCCAGGCCCTGGCAGTGGCGCGGCGGGTGCGGCGCGAGACGGCGCTGGGGAGTGCCGCGGTTTCCGTCTCTTACGCCGCAGTCGAGCTGGCCAAGAAGATTTTTGGCAGCCTCGAAGGAAAGACCGTCTTCGTGATCGGGGCGGGCAAGATGAGCGAACTCGCCGCCAAGCATCTCCTGCGCAGTGGGGCCAGTGCCATCTACGTCACCAATCGCACCTACGAGCGCGCCGTGCAGCTCGCGGCGGCATTTCGCGGCGCCCCCATCGCCTTCGAACAGCTCTTTGAACACCTTCCCAAGGCTGACATCGTCATCAGCTCCACCGGCGCGCCAGGCTACGTCGTGAACAAGGACCATGCCGCGAAGATCCTTTCTGCTCGGCGGAACCGTCCGGTGTTTTTCGTGGATATCGCGGTTCCGCGCGACATTGATCCCCTGGTCAACGAGCTGGATAATGCCTTCGTCTACGATATTGACGACCTCGGACAAGTGGTGGAGGCCAACAAAAAACAGCGCGAACGCGAGGCCGTTTGGGCGGAGGAGATTATCCAGGAGGAAGTCCAGAAAACTATGCGCCGGCTCGCTTCCCGTGACCTCGTACCCACCATCGTGGCGCTCGAGGACCGGCTGAACGCCATCCGCGCGGGTGAAATAGAACGCTACAACAGCCGGCTGGGCAATCTGACGGCCGAGCAACGCCAAGCCGTGGATGCCCTCACCCGCGGCATCATGAACAAGATCCTGCACGGGCCCATCACCGAGCTCAAAAGCGGCGCCGGCCAGCCGGAACAAGTGGCCCTCGTCAGGCTCGTCCGGAAGATTTTCGGACTGGGAAACTGAATAGGCGAGAAAGTCAGGCGTCAGGAGTCAGAAGTCAGAAGACAGAAGAAAGCGCCGCGATGGTCCCAATTGTGAGGAGGGCAACCCCAATCCCCGGCAAATGCACTTAGGAGCGACCGAATGCCCTTGTCTGTGGACGGATCCTTCAGTGCGCACATCCTTCTGACTCCTGACTTCTGGCCTCTGACTCCTGACTTCTGACCCCTGAATTATGAACATCGTCATTGGCACACGCGGCAGCCAACTGGCGCTCTGGCAGGCCAACTGGTTGAAGGACCAGCTCGGTGCAGCGGGCCACGAAATTGCCATTGAGGTCATCCGGACTACCGGCGACAAACTGCAAAGTTATCCGCCCGAGCGACCTCTCCCCAGCTCTATTGCCCAGAGCGTCGCCGAAGCAGGAACGAAGGGCTTGTTCATCAAGGAGATCGAGGAGGCCCTGCTGGCGGGCAAAGTGGACCTTGCTGTCCACAGCCTCAAAGACCTGCCGACCAATCTACCGGCGGACCTGATTCTGGCTGCGGTGCCGCCCCGTGAAGACGCGCGCGACGTGTTCATTTCTGCGGACGGGAAACCTTTCGAGCAACTCCCCACGGGTGCGCGCGTGGGCACCAGCAGCCCGCGCCGGCAGACACAGCTCAGACGGCTCCGGCCGGACCTGGAACTCATCGCCATGCGCGGTAATCTGGACACACGGCTCCGCAAGCTGGAACGTGGCGATTGCGCCGCTCTGGTTCTGGCGGCAGCGGGCGTCCACCGACTTGGCCTGCGGGAGCGCATCACCGGCTATTTCAGCTTCGACCAGGTCTGCCCCGCCGTCGGGCAAGGCGCGCTGGCGATCGAAATTTGTCAAGGCCGTGCGGAGCTGGCACGCGCGGTGACGCCGCTCGATGATGCGACCACACACCTCGCCGTCCGCGCCGAACGCGCGATGCTGCGGCGCCTGGGCGGAGGTTGCCAGGTCCCAATCGCAGCCCACGCGAATTTCGAGGAGGCCCAGTTGCACTTGCGCGGCGTCGTGGCCAGCCTGGACGGCAGGCGTTTGATTCGAGCCGCCGCCGCGGGCTCGGAGAAAGACCCGGAAAGCCTCGGGGCGGCGGTGGCGGAGGACCTGCTTGCGAAAGGCGCAGGGGAGATTTTGATGATCGGGTGATTGGGTGATCGGGAGATCGGGTGAACAGCGCAAAGACGAAACCGGAAAACCGAAAATCGAAACTCGCGACGATTTTCGAATTTCGAGCCTGAGGTGACGTAGTGAGCTTTGGCGAACAGCTCAATTGGTTCGAGCGCCTGCCACTTCTTGGTAAGCGTATCGCGATTACCCGCACTCGCGAGCAAGCTGGCGTGTTAAGAGAAGAGCTGACGGCGCTGGGCGCAGAAGTAATCGAGGTCGCCACGATCGAAATCCGTGACCCGGCCTCTTGGGAGCCGCTCGATTCGGCCATCCGGCGTCTGGAAGAGTTCGATTACTTGCTCGTGACCTCCGCCAACGGCGTGCGCAATTTCCTTCGGCGGCTGGAAGCTTGCGGGCGAGATGTGCGCGATTTGAAAGGCTTGATCATCGGCGCCATCGGCCCCGCCACTGCAGAGGAGTTCGCAAGAACCGGTGTGAAGGTTGACGTCGTGCCGCGCCAATACGTGGCTGAGCGTCTGCTTGAAGCCCTCGGCGATCGCGACCTGCACGGCAAAGCGTTCCTGATCCCGCGCGCCAAACTCGCCCGCGACGTCGTGCCCCGCGTCCTGATGGAAAAGGGCGGGCGCGTGGAAGTCGTCGAAGCTTATGAAACCGTCGTTCCCCAACTCCCCGTTGGGGAATTGCAGCGCCTCCTTACCCCACCCCCGGATGTGATTACCTTCACCAGCTCATCAACCGCCGCCAATTTCGCCAGGCTCGCGGGTGAAAATAAAGTCTCCGAATTGTTACGTGGGGTCGTTGTTGCCTCAATTGGGCCGATCACCTCGGAAACGATCAGGAAGCTGGGACTCACTGTGACGATAGAAGCAAAGGAGTCCACGATTCGGGGCTTGGTAAGTACCATCAAAGGGCATTTCGGGGGCCAGACGCCGGCCGAATGACGAGAGGAAGCAAGCGTCGGGGGGCCAGTGACGAAATCAGCCGATGTGGTGATTGTGGGCGGAGGAATTGTTGGGTCGAGCATTGCCTATCACCTGACGGACCAAGGTTGCCGGAACGTACTGGTTCTGGAGCGCGAGGCGCACCAGGGGCGCGGCTCGACGGGCAAGAGCATGGGCGGCGTGCGGGCGCAGTTCGCCAGCACCGTCAATATCCAAATGTCGCTCTACTCGATTCCCTTCCTCGCGAGGTTTGAGGAACTGACCGGGCACCCGTCGGGTTACAAGCCGCAGGGCTATCTGTTTGTGGCCACCAGCGAGAGGCATCTCGGGTACCTGCGAACCAACCGGGCGCGGCAGGTGGAGCTAGGTTTCGACGGGGCTGAGTTGCTCAAGGCGGAGGACGTAACGCGAATCGTGCCGCAACTGCGGGCGGACGACGTGGTGGGCGGCAGCTTTTGCTCGACAGACGGCTTCGTGGACCCCTATAGCGTGATGAATGGATTCGCGGCGCGGGCCGTCGAGCGCGGCGCACGAATCGAGAAGGGCCTCGAGGTCACTGCTATCTTGCGGGATAACAGCGGAGTGGCTGGCGTTGAGACCAGGCGCGGGCATGTGCAGACGCGGACGGTGGTGAACGCCGCCGGGCCCTGGGCGGCACAGGTGGCGCGTATGGCGCGCGTGCAGTTGCCCGTCCAACCCCTGCGCCGCATGCTCGTGCCCACCGAGCCTTTCCCGCTGATCTCGCACCAGGCGCCCATGACCATCGATATGGCGACGGGTTTCCACTTCCGCCCCGAGGGACTGGGCCTGCTTCTAGCGTGGAATGATCCGGATGAGAAGCCGGGGTTCAAAACTAGTTTCGATTCGGCATTCGTAGAAAAGATTCTGATGCGCGCGGCGCAGCGCGTGCCGTGCTTCGAGGATCTCCAGGTGAATCCCGCGCGCGGCTGGGCCGGCCTCTACGAGATGACCCCCGATCACCACGCGATCCTCGGGCCCGTTCCCCAGGCGCCCGGCCTTTTCCTCGCCAACGGCTTCAGCGGCCACGGCGTCATGCACTCGCCGGCGACGGGAAAAATTCTGGCGGACCTGATTCTGAACGGGACGTCGAGCCTCATAGATACGCACACGCTTGGGGTCGAACGCTTCGCCGAAGGGCGCTTGATCGAGGAAACGGCGGTGCTTTAGCACAACGTAGGGGTAGGGCTTGCCCTACCCACGTTCGGTGTCAATCGACCAAGGGGACGGCAAGCCGTCCCCCTACGGCGACTCGGCTAAAGGTTGAGCAACTCGCGCAGCTTGCGCGTTTGGGCTCGGGAGACGGGGATTTCCGTCTGCTTGCGGTCCTGCATCTTGAGCTGATAGGAACTCTTGAACCAGGGGACGACTTCCTTGATATGGTTTACGTTCACCAGGTAAGAGCGGTGGACTCGCCAGAAAACCTTGGGATCGAGGTTGCTCTGAAGGTCTTCCACCGTGCGGAAATTGGATATGCCCTCGAGGTCACGCGTGAAGATGCTGATGACGCCGTCCTCGATGCTGGCAAAGATGATTTCCTCGGCATCGACCAGGAATAAGCGTCCCTGGCTTTTCACTACCAGCTTGTTCTTCTGCGCCGCAGGGCGCTCTTCCATCATTTGCACCAGGCGATCGAGCTTGTCATAGGTTGAAGCGGCGGTTTCGATCATGCGGTGAAGCTTGGCGATGGCCTTCTCCAGTCGCGGCTTGGCGATAGGCTTCAGCAAGTAGTCAAGGGCGTTCACCTCGAAGGCCTGCACGGCGTAGTTGTCATAAGCTGTGGCGAAGACAAAATAAGGAAGACGGACTTTCTTTTCGAGCAGCTTCTTGATGACCCCGAAACCATCCAGGCCGGGCATCTGAACGTCAAGAAAAGTAACCTGGGGATTCAACTCGCGGATCAGGTTCACGGCTTCCACGCCGTTCTTCCCTTGCCCAACGACATCCACATCTGGAAACCCCTTCAGCAGGAACCCCAATTCGTCGCGAGCGGGCTGTTCGTCGTCAACGATCAAAGCCGTAATCTTCATAACAGTTAATTTACTCCAGCAAGGAGCCTGGCCACAAGCGCAACAGTGGCTCTTCGCCCTGTCAATGCGCCTATTATACCCAGCCTATTGGCCATGGGTGCCCAGAAAAACGAGGCGGGAGTGCGGACGTGTCTCGAATCAGCAGATTTGAAGATTCGCAGTATAGGGACAACGCCCGCGCTTTGTGCTAGCATTGCCGCTGTCAACAAGCCCTGCGTTCGCGGCGGTAATCGCCCCCCCAGGCGACAAGCCGCAACAGATTGCGATAGAGAGCCGGTGAGGTGAATCTATGAAATGCTTGACTGTTTTCGCGTTCGTTCTGGGAAGTGCGTTCGTACTCTCGTCCGGCCTGCCGCAACTCTCCGCCCAAGTCTGCAAAGACGAGGAAGGAATGGTTGCCGATTACAAAAAGACCGTGACGGACTTGGTGGAGACCGTAAAGAAGGAAAGTCTTCCGGATTTCGAAAAGGCCTTTCACCAAAAAAACGTCATGAGCAAGATGACGTTCTTCGGCAGCATGGTGGACGGGATGATCAGTTGCTTGCAGAAACGCGCCAACGATCCCACTACCCTGAAAGAGGATGCCGATGCTGCTAAAGGCAAAATCGACGCTTACAACAAGCTCAAGGATAAGATAAAGCAGGATCGCGACGCGCTTAAGGCTGCGCAAACTGAAAAGGACGCCAAAGCCCTTATCGAGAAATTCGCTTTCGCTGGTTGAGAGTGCTAATTCGAGCTTTCGGTTCGTGCTCCTTGCGAACCGCACTTGCCAACCGGCTAGAGGGTTACATCTACGGGGTCTGCACGGGTCTGGCACCCTGTCTGAGTAAACTAAAGACGGAGGGTACATTTCGTGCCTAAGCTTCCTCATGTCCTCAAAAGCACAGAAATCTACACCGGCCGCCTTATCCAATTGAAAGTTGACCGCATCATCGAGCCGGGCGGTGTCAGGGCGGAGCGGGAGGTAGTTCACCACGCGGGCTCGGTCGTGATTCTGGCCCATTCGGGTGATGGCCGCATTGTACTGGTGAGGCAGTACCGGTACGCAGCGAGACAGTCTCTCTGGGAATTGATCGCCGGGGGTCTCGAGCCTGGAGAAAGACCCCTCGCCGCTGCGCGGCGTGAACTCCTGGAAGAAACCGGCTATCGCGCCGGGAAATTCCGGCTCTTGTTCGACTTTTTCCCCAGCCCGGGGATCCTGACGGAGAAGATGTTCCTGGTCGAAGCGACTGAACTTACACGGTCAAAAGCTCAGCCTGATCCCGACGAGCGGATTAGGGTTGGGCACTTCACTCCGGTCCAGGTGATGAAGATGATAAAGTCCAGGCGAATCCGCGACGCGAAGACCCTTGTGGGGCTCTTATGGTTACTTCTTATGACATCTACTAGTAACTAACGCGTTCGCTCCCCCTACGGCTCGGGCAGCAACATTTTCCTTGACAAGCCTACCCGGCAAAATATATCACTAAGCGGTAAGGAGTCAGCAAGGTGTTTCGCCGGGTATGTGTGCGTAGAGGGTAGCCGAGGTCCCGTGGGATTCTCGGCTTTTTCCTTTTTGGAACGCACCGCCGGGGCGGTAACCGTAAAGACGAGTTAAGGAGGGTGCAAGTGGCAAGACTTCAAGGTAAAGTAAAGTGGTTCAACAACAGCAAGGGATATGGCTTCATCGGCCAGGAGGGCGGAGCTGATGTTTTTGTTCATTACTCGGCCATCCAGGGTGAAGGCTTCAAGACCTTGCAAGAGGGCGACACGGTTGAGTTCGAAATCATTCAGGGGCAAAAGGGGCCTCAGGCCGACAAGGTCACAAAGGTCGGGTAACCAGCAGCATCCGTTTGAGCATTTCCTGGCCCAACCCCCGCGGTTGGGCCTTTTTATTTCCCCCCTCCCAAGACCTTCAGCCGTGAGCCTTCAGCTCTCAGCAAGCGGCCCACGGGCTTTTCCTTAACCGACCGCTGAGGGCTGAAAGCTGAGAGCCTCATTCCTTTCGCCTGCCAACGCGAGCTTGATTTCTGCGCGGCGGAGCGCGACAATAGCAGTTAACTCGAAGGGCCGTTCGGGTAGCAAGGGATTTATCCCCGGACGCGCCTTTGTGATCGGATAGGAAAGTGGATTCAGAAGCGCTTTGGGGCGCGGCATTAATAATGAGGTGAAACTAAATGGGCAGGATACTCACGGCAATCACGGTGATAGGTTTTCTCGCAATGACGGCTTTGGCGCAGGAAGGTGAGACGCCCGTGGCGTTGCCCCACCGGAGCATCCCGGGGCCGACTAGCACCGAATCCTTCATGCCCAGGGGAACCGTTACCGTCCCCGCAGAAACCCAAGTCAGTATTCAGGTGCTCTCCGGAATCCACACCCGGGTCAACCGCGCAAACGATCTCGTCACCGCCCGTCTGCTGCAACCCGTCTACGTGGGTGGGCGCGTCGCGCTGCCTTCCGGCAGCATTCTCGATGGCCGCATCACCATGATCCGCAATTCCGGCCATGTTCACCGGCCCGCGGAGCTTGGACTCCGCTTTGACAAGATCGTTTTGCCGGACGGCCAGGCTGCGTCGATGGCGGGTGTCTTGGCAGTAATGGACAAGTCCAGCAAACTTGATCTACACATCGACGCGGAAGGCCATTTGACCGGGGGACGCGCACTTTCGTGGAAAACGCTTATAGGTGGAGTTGGCCTGGGAAGCTTTGGCGCCATCAAAGCCGTGGCCACCGGCGCTACAGCCGTTTCCATGAGTCTCTCCCTCGCGGGCGCCGCGGCGATCGGTTACGAGATCCTGTGGCCGAAAGGTCACGAGGTGAATCTGCCCCCCGAAACTCGTTGCCTCATACGCCTGAACTACCCGCTCACGGTTCGTGTTTCCTGGTAACTGGCAGCCTCTGGCACAAGCCGAACCGTCCCAGTTTGAGGGGCGCGGGAATCTCACTAAGTTTCAGGCCCGTCATCCAGGATGTTGAATCGCCGTCTGCACCAAGTACTGAGCACCCCTGCCACTTTGCGACCTGCCATCCTGGAAGGCCGGTGGGCAGGGGACGGCACCTGGCAAACTTGGCTGGCAACTCACCCCGTCAGTGTGCTGGAAGGAGGTCTCGAGGCCTTCCAAGAGCTTGCTCCCTGGATTAGGAAGCACGCGCAAAAGTTCCCCGCAGGAGCTGCGATCGGTTTCCTTTCCTATGAGCTGGGGCGTCACTTCGAGCCTGTCCCACTCGTCGTGGACAGTTCCCTGCCGGATGTTTCCTTCGCCTATTATCCATTCCTCCAAACGCTACCCTTTGCGGAACCCAGGGGGAAGGAAGAGCTCTCGGCCGAAAACACCACATTCACGGCTAACTTTGATCGTGTCTCTTACCGGAATGCCCTCGCAAAGATCAAGGCGTACATTGCCGCCGGAGACATTTACCAGGCAAACCTGACGCAGCAATTCACGGTGCACCTTGGCGGAACCACCGCCGCGCGAATCTTCGAACGAGTGCGCCGTAGTCTCGCGCCGTTTCGCGCCTTTCTGAAGACCCCGGCTCGAACCATCATCAGCAACTCGCCGGAGAGATTCTTTCGAGTTTCAGGCGACCGGATCCTCGCCAGCCCCGTCAAGGGCACGATTGCCCGCCAGGGTGCTGAGGAGGACAAGGTGAAATCGAAGTTGCTCGCCAGCGCCAAAGACCGGTGCGAGAATGTGATGATTGTTGACCTTTTGCGTAACGACCTGGGTCGTATCTGCAATTATAATAGTATCCGTGTGCGGCTCTGGGAAACGGAACGCCTGCCCCACCTTTTGCACCTGGTTTCTCACGTCGAGGGTACGCTTCAACGCGGAGTCGGACTTTGCGAAATCCTCAGGGCGTTGTTTCCTTGCGGCTCGATCACCGGCGCGCCGAAGATCCGCGCGATGCAAATCCTCGCGGAGACCGAACAGGTCGCGCGAGGCGTCTCCATGGGCGCGCTAGGCCTGATTCGCGGCCTTCTTGCGTCGGATCATTGTACAATGGATTTCAGCGTGGCGATTCGCACCATGTGCATTGCGGACGACCGGGCCGTGTTCAATGTAGGGGGAGGCATCGTGGCTGACTCGAAGGCCGAGGAAGAATACGCGGAGATGATGCTCAAGGCCCAGCCACTGCTTGAAGCTCTGGCCTGTTGCTGAAAAAACAGGGTGCTGGGGGCTAGGGAAGAACCGAGGGCTGAGCGACTCCACAACTTCTGCTTGAAGGACTTACTCAAATTTATGGACACCTTGATCTTTCATAATGACTGCATCATTCCCTTGCAAGAAGCGCATCTCTCACCGGGTCAAATGGGACTGCTGATGGGTTGGGGCGTGTTCACCACTTTACGAATATACGAAGGGAGACCCTTCGCTTTCGACCGCCATTGGGCCCGCATGTCGCACGACGCGGAGCGGCTGGGGATGAACCTCACCCACGGGAAGGAGGCCGTTCGCCTGGCAGTGACCAAGCTGGCAGAGGCCAATGATCGACCTGAGGGCATGGCGCGGGTGTCGTTCGTGAAGAACCACGGAGGACTTTGGGCGCAGGCGGGCAACTGTCCCGAGACGGACCTGCTGATCTTCACGCGGGAATTAGTTCAGTGGCCAGCGATACATCGCCTCAAGCTTCAACCACACGCCATTTACTCTGCGACGCGGCTGGCGGGAGTCAAGATGTTGTCCTGGGCTCATAACGCGGCACTGCTTGAACGGGCCCACTCGGAGGGTTTTGACGACGTGTTGCTCCTCAACGAGAGGGGCCACATCGCGGAGTGCACATCGGCAAACGTTTTCCTGGTTCGCGGGGGCAAGGTTCTGACCCCGCCACTTTCTGCGGGCTGCCTGCCCGGTGTCACCCGCGACGTTCTTCTCGAGGTTGTGCCCCGGGCGGGTTTCGAGCTCCTCGAGGAGAACCTGACCCCGGAGGACCTCTCCTCGGCAGCCGAAGTCTTTATCAGCTCCACCACCCGTGAAGTCGCCGCCGTGGGAAGCATCGACTCGCAGTGGCTCTACCACGCCCCGGGAAAAACTACCGTGACGATCGAACAGTCCTTTAAGGATTATGTCAGATCGCACTTGGCTTGAACCCGCTTGCAATCAGTGACAAGATTGAGCAGGATGCTCAGAACGGTAGGTCGTAGGTGGCATGTGGTAGGTAGGGGCAGGTGCTTTTCCCTGCTTACGGTCTATCACGTACCATCTACTTTGGCTGCGAAATGAGCCAAGCGCATACTGAACACGATGCGTTGAGTGAGATTCCCTCCCCTTCCGCGCGCCTTTGGCTGGGACTGGACGTGAGTCTGACGATTTTCCTTATTTTCGCCGGTTACACTATCCATGAAATCCGCTGGCTGGAAGATTTTCAGGTGAACGTCGTGCAGAAGAACCGCAAAGCCTCCCTCCAGCTCCTGCGGTTACAGGATGATACCTACGAGCTTGCTGTATCCCTTCGTGATATGACGCTGCCCGAAAGCCGCTACCCCATCTTCTACTGGAAGGGCGAGTTCACGCGGGTGCGGCAGGACATGGATGAAGCCCTGCGCCTGGAGGGACAGTATGCCGCCAGCACTCCTGCTGGTGACGAAAAGCGCCGGCAGTTAGGCGACGTGTTAGACGACTTCTGGCTCAGCGCCGATGAAGCTTTCCAATTGGCCGACCAGGCCCACGAGGCGACCGCACGATACATGATCCGGTCCCAGATCGAGAATAAGCGGGAGAACATCTCCGCCATCGTCTCCCGCTTGTTGGCGCTCAACGATCAAGCCCAAACCGAGGCAGGCCAGCGAGTCAGCCTGGTCTACGGCACAGTTAAGGAGGACATTCTTGTGCTGATCGGCATCCTTTTCCTGGTGGCGCTGGGCACGGGGCTCTACACGCTTCAGGCCAATCGGAAGACGTTCGATCGCTTGCACCACCTCGCCGAAAAACTGCAAACGCAGTCCGAACAACTCCGCATGCTTTCCTGGAAATTGATTGACGTTCAGGAGAAGACCCTGCGGCAAGTGGCGCGCGACCTTCACGACGAATTCGGCCAGATCCTGACGGCAATTGGCGTCACGCTGGGCCGCGCCAGTCAAAAGGCGCTGGACAAGGACCCCGTGTTCGTCCAGGATGTAAAGGCGGTCAAGAAAATCGTGGAAGACACCCTCCAGTCGGTTCGCTCGGAATCACAGATTTTCAGGCCGGCGATTCTGGACGACTTCGGACTGGCAGAAACTCTGGAATGGTTTGTCGACCAGTTCTCGCGGCAGACCGGCATCCCGGTGCACTATAAGGGCAAGCTCTCGGACGGCTTCTTCCTTCCCGAGGACGCCATCCACCTTTACCGAATCGTCCAGGAGGGTTTGAATAACGTGGCCCGCCACTCCGGCGCCAAAGAAGCCTGGGTGACGGTCGAAGAGCAAGTGGACAGCCTGAGCCTCGAAATCCGGGACAACGGTGCGGGCTTCGCCATAGGCCCGGAAAACAATCGCGTGCCGGGTCAGGGAATAGGATTGATGGGCATGCGGGAACGAGCCGAGCACTTGAAGGGCTCGTTTTCCATCCGCTCATCGCCACAGAGAGGAACGGTGGTAAGCGTCCGCGTTCCCCTCCAACGACCGTCCCTGAACCACACTGTCCAAGAGGTGAGTTGAACCGTGACATCCCCCAGCAAGGAAAAGAAGATTCGAGTCCTGCTCGCAGAAGATCATATTCTCGTCCGCCAGGGATTCCGGCGCATCCTCGAGGATGATCCGGGCATCACCGTGGTCGGCGAAGCGCGCACCGGCCTCGAGGCCATCAATCAGTGCAAGGAGCTCAAGCCGGATGTGGTGGTGATGGATCTCTCCATGCCGGAACTGGGGGGGCTTGAAGCGACGGCTGAAATTCTCAAGGCCGACCCGCAAATCAAGATCGTGATCCTCAGCATGTATTCGAACGAAGCTTACGTGCGCAAGGCTTTCGAGTTGGGCGCCAAGGGTTATATCCTGAAGAACGCCATCGAGGTCGATCTGACGCGGGCCGTCATGGCGCTGGCGGAGGGCCAAGCCTACTTCAGCCCCGGCGTCTCTCATATTGTCCTGGAGAGTATGAAGGCAGGGACCTTCCAGGGTACGAGCCAGGATCCGTATGAAAGGCTAACCCTCCGCGAGAAGGAAGTCCTCCAGTTAATTGCCCAGGGAAAATCTAACAAGGAAATTGCTACGCTGCTAAATATCAGCGTCAATACAGTTGCCGTACACCGCGCTCGCGTCATGGAGACTCTCAATCTCCACCGCACGGCGGAACTAGTTCTCTTCGCGGTCAAGAAAGGGCTGATTCAACCGTAGTAGGGAATAGGGAACAGGGAATAGGGAACGGGTTTCAAAATCCCTGGTTGTTGTTCCCTATTCACAAAAAGGGATTTTGCCCTCTCCCCTTGCGGCAGGGTCGCCCTCTCCCCTGGGGAGAGGGTGGACCGCGACGGCGCTTTCACCAGTCCGTCAGCTGACGGAGCCGGGTGAGGGGTCGGTTGCACCAAGAAGAGATCAAACAGCGGGAGGGGACGGCAAGCCGTCCCCCTACAAGTTCTCGAACACGCCTCACTGACCAGAAGGTGCTGTTGTCGTTCCCGGGATATTCATCGCGCGACTGACCTGTCCCGTCTTGGCTTCGGATATTTCAACATTGAACTTTTCCAGTATAGTGGCGGTAGCATGTGCGTACGTCACTAGCGCCTTGGCGTAGTCGTCGCGCGCCTGGGCCTCGGTGCCTTCCGCGGTCGCGACATCCCTCTCCCTCTGGATGACGAGAAAGGGCGTAGATTCTCCTTCTTGAAACTTCTTCTGTTCTCCCTCCAGGGTCTCTTTGAAAGCCGCCGTCGACTCCTTGGCCGCATCGATCCGGAGCCGGGCCTGGGTTACGGCAATCACCGCGTTGCGCACGTCCTGCTGGGCTAGGTTTATTTTCTGCTGTAATTGAACCCGCATCTGGCGCTCCTCGATTTGGGCTCTCGCAGTATCAGCCTGAGCCTGACGGTTGCGGATGGGAATCGACAGGCTGACTCCCAAAGAGTAACTGGGATAAACGTTTCGGAACACTTGCGAGAGCGAATCGCCAGTCCCTCCCGGGATATAGCCCGTCACTCCCGCAGGGCAGCTCGGCTCATAGAGAGGATTGCCTCCGCAAAGGAAATGCCCCGAGAGTCCCGTGGGCGCATAGCTTGCATAAACGCTCAAGCTTGGAAGCAAACTGTTGCGGTCAGCCTGGATGGTAATTTCCTGGCTTCGCATGTTCAAGTGGGCCTGTTCGATTTCCGGCCGATTTTTGGCGGCCTGATTGAGGGCTTCTTCGAGCGAAGGAATGTCATTGGGGGTTGGCTCGGGCAGCTTATCCGTGGGCTCGATCACGACGCTGGCCAGATCGGCGTCCACATGCTTGGCGAGCGCGGTTTTCAAGGTTTCCTGCTGTTGACGATAAGTCGTTTGAGCAGCGATCAAGCTTTGCTGGCGCGAGGCGACTTCTGCCTTGGCGTTGGTTATCTCCACCGCGGCCAGGTTCCCGATTTCCACTTGGAGCGTGTTATCTCTCAGTTGCGTCTGCGCCCACTTGAGCGCCTCCTCAGCTACCCTGACATTCTCGCGGTAGTAAACGAGATCCCAGTACTGGTTCGCGACAGTCTGGAGGGTATCCATGGCGTTCTGGCGGAAAACGGAGTCAGCCACTTTGAGGTTGTTCTTCGCGATGCGCAAGAACGCAGCATTAGCCCGGTAGCCAAAGCCTTTGAGGAGGTTCTGGCTCAAAGTTATTCCCATGTACGAAGTGAGGTCAGGGTTGACTAAGGCCGTCAGGGCGCTGGTGGTCGTGCGAGATCCGTACATCGCAGCGGTGACGCTGGTCCCTGTCATAAAGCCCTGGCTGTAATAAGCCATGTAGCTGCTAAAGGTCGAGTCTACGGAGGCAAGGCCGGTGAGGACGGTTGTTCCAAGGGGCGTGGCGGCCTGATTCCAACCCGCAGAGATAAAGAGAGAGGGATCGCAGCAGCCGGCAGAGCCCAAATTAACAACACCACTGGAATACCCGGCGCCGCCCGCACCGCCACCACCTCCACTTCCTCCGCTGGACGAACTCGAGCCAATGCCTCCGGCAAACAGCGCAGTCGAGATCGCCCCCCCCGTGACGCCGCGTGCCGCCGCGCCTCCCTTGGTACGAAGATAATCCACCTGCGCCAAAGGTAGATTGAACCGCGCCACGTCGATATCCAGATTGTTTTCGAGTGCCAGCGCAATGGTATCCTGAAGGGAGAGCCAAAGCTTCCCGTCGCGAATGAGGTCCTTCAGCCGCGGAGAGTTCTCCATTCCAGGCTGGGGAACGGGAAGGGGCGCGAAGGAATCGAAGATGTTTGGAAATGAGTGGGTTTTGGTATAGTCATGGCCCATCAGGGTCTGGCCCGCTATCGGGGTCGGGACAGCAGCCTGTTGACCCCAGACCTCGGTAGTTTGGATTAAAGTAGCCAGGACCCCCACCCCCAGGATAAAGGCTAGACTGCGAATTGTTAGCAGCTTCATGACGATTTGCACTCCTTTCGGGCTTTAATTCATTCATACGTGGCCAGCAGGCCAGAAGTTTCGTAAGATAGTCTCACAGTATAACGAAAGATGACTGACGACTGAAAGTTGAGAGTGTCATTTGACAAGCTATCAGCCATCAGCTTTCAGCTATCAGCAAACCACCAAGACGACTGACAGCAAGCTGACCGCTGACGGCTGATCGTAGGGGTAGGGCTTGCCCTACCCTCGACAACGGGAACCGCACAAAACACCAGGGGACGGCAAGCCGTCCCCCTACAAATTGTAGGGGAGGGGAGTGGGGAGCAGGGAATCGGGAATAGCGACCAGGACTCCGAAGCCTCTTCCCTGTTCCCTGTTCCCTATAACCTGACACCTATTCGTACCGCAACGCCACCATGGGATCGACCTTCATGGCGCGTCGCGCGGGGATGTAGGTTGCTAGCAGCGCCACCCCGGCCAGTGTCAATGCGACTACCGCAAACGTGATCGGATCGGTAGGACGTACGCCATAGAGGAAGCTCGACAAGAAGCGGGTCAAGGCCAGGGCTCCTCCCAGGCCGATCCCAAGGCCAATCCCGGTCAGCGCCATCCCCTGCCCTACCACCAAGCGAAGCACGTCGACGCGCTCCGCGCCCAGCGCCAGACGAACTCCGACTTCGTGGGTGCGCTGGCTGACAGAGTAGGAAACGACGCCGTAGATGCCGACGGACGCCAACGCCAAGGCCAGCGCTGCGAACACACCCATAAGCAGGGTGAAGGTGCGCGGCTGTGACACCGAGTCCGCGAGCACCTGCTCCATCGTCCGGATGTTCGAAACCGGCTGGTCCTTGTTAACCGACCACACTTCTTGTTCGACAAGGCCGACCAGCTTCAGCGGGTCGCCCGCCGAGCGAACGATGAGGGTACGGTAAGGCCACGCAACGGGGTCCTGAAGATAGGAGAGGTAGACCTCCGGGCTTGTTTCCGACGCTTGCCCGAGCTGCCTGACGTTCCCCACTACGCCGACGATAGAGAAGAAGGATTTGCCGTCCATCGTAATCTGCTTGCCGAGCGGATCCTCGTCGGGCCAGAAGCGCCGCACCATTGCCTGATTGATCAGGGCAACGCCCGGCGCGGCCTGCGTATCGCGATCGGTAAAATCGCGCCCGCGGATCAGGGGGATGAGCAGCGTCTTGAAGTAACCCGGGCCGACCACGTTGAAAGAAGCGTTGCGCGGCTTCCCTGATCCCGGCTCAGACTGACCCACGATACTGAAGCTATCCTCGTCGGAGTCTCCGCTCAAGGGAAGGGATGTGGCCCAAGAGGCAGATTTGACCCCGGGCAGATTACGAACACGCTCGGCCACTTGCTGCAAGAAGTCGGTGCGCACGTGGGGCTGGGCGTACCTTGACTCGTAGAGCGAGAAGTCAAGCGCCAGGACATTGCGGGTATCCACACCCGTTTCGACGCTGCTGAGGAGCAGAAAGCTCCTGATCATGAGCCCTGCGCCCACCAAGAGCACCAGAGCCAAGGCCACCTCGGAAACCACCAGCAGGCTTCGCAACTGGACCGGTCGCAGGCTCCCCGTCACACTTCGACTCCCTTCTTTGAGCGATTCGTTCAGCTCGACGCGGGATCCCGCCAAGGCCGGAGCCAAACCGAAGAAAATCCCTGTGAGGAGAGAAACCAAAAAAGAGAAGCCAAGCACCCAGTTGTCAATGCGGATGTTTTCGAGGCGGGGGATGGGCAGGTCCCTTCTCATTAGCGCTACCAGGGCGTCGACTCCCCAAAAGGCCAAAACCAGGCCAAGGGCTCCACCCAGAAGGCTCAGCAAGGCGCTCTCAGTGAGCAACTGCCGCATCAGCCGCCTCCGGCCAGCGCCCAGTGCGGCGCGCACGGCAAGCTCCCTCGCGCGCGCTGTGGTACGGCCCAGCATGAGGTTTGCGCAATTGGCGCAAGCGATCAGCAAGACCAAGCCGACCGCGCAAACAAACACTAGGAAGGCAGGTCGCAGGCTGCCGACAACCATTTCCTGAAGCGGCAGGAGGTTCACGCCGTGCCCCTTGTTTGAGCTCGAGTACTGCTGCTCGAGCCGAGCGGAGATCGTATCCATCTCCACCTGCGCTTCCCGCAGGCTGATGCGGGGCTTCAGGCGGCCGACCGCCCACAGCCATCCGTGGTCTCGATTCGCATCGGCCACCAACGGCGTGTAAAGCGAGGCGTGCTCGTTAGGGGGGAATGCGAAGCGGGGCGGCATGACTCCGATGACGTTGTAGATTTCGTCGTTGAGCTTGAGTGTTCTGCCCACCAAGCCAGGATCGCTGCTGAAGAGCCGCCGCCACAGCCCGTCGCTTACCAGGACCACGTGATTCTTGCCCGACTGGTACTCTTCGGGCAGAAAAGCGCGGCCCAACACGGGCTTTTCGTCAAGCAGAGGGAGAAGGTCCTCGGAGACGCGCACGCCGCGAATCCGCTCCGGCTGGGCGACGCCACTCAGGTCATAGTACTGAGGACGGTAGGCGGCCAGGCCGCTGAAGACATGATTCTGCGCCCGCCAATCTGCGAAGTCCGGGTACGAGGTCACCCCAACCTTGACGCCTCGGACTCGGTTAGTCGCCGCCACGAACACCAATCGGCCCGGGTCCCTGTAGGCCAAGGGGCGCAGGAAAACCCCATTTACAAGACTGAAAATGGCGGTGTTGGCTCCGATGCCGAGCGCCAGGGTGAGCACTGCGACAACAGTGAAGCCGGGATTCTTGGCCAGCATCCGCAAGCCGTAGCGCAAATCCTGAAGCAGAGTACTCATCGTGTTCCTCCCTCGACGGGCAAGTGGTCAGTGGCTAGCGGCCAGAACTGTCCGGTCATTGAGTTCAGATTTCCTTGTAACTTGCTTTAGATGATGCACATATCCGTCAAAGGAAGCGTTTTCGATTTGAATTTGGGTCGCACTTATGGCCATTCTTTCCCGACAT
>Ga0326727_10005950_pt1 | contig 34092 bp, 33 predicted proteins | sample MB2enrmetagenome_FD_207643 | JGI IMG/M metagenome (GOLD analysis project Ga0326727, IMG submission 207643) | Lab enriched peat soil microbial communities from McLean, Ithaca, NY, United States - MB29MY | ecosystem: Environmental > Terrestrial > Soil > Wetlands > Peat | place: USA: New York...
GCCCCCGAAAGGAATTTATGTTCAAGGGCTTCCAGAAACCCAAACGATTGGTCGCCAATACCGAGAGCCTTACGGACCGGTATGGCATGTTTACGGCGCAGCCTTTCCAGCGCGGGTTCGGCACCACTATCGGCAACAGCCTGCGCCGCGTGTTGCTGAGCTCGATTGAAGGCGCCGCCATCACGGCCGTCCGCATCGAAGGCGTCGAGCACGAATTCAGCCCGATACCGGGCGTGGTGGAGGACGCCACCGACATCATCCTGAACCTGAAGCAGATTCCATTCAAGATCATGAGCGAGGGCGTCAAGACCGTACGCCTCGACGTGGAAAGCCCCGGCGACGTGCGCAGCGCCCAGATCGAGACCGACGCCGAGGTCGAAGTGCTGGACCGCGACGTGCACATCGCCACCGTCAGCGAGGGCGGCAAGCTGCATATCGAGATGCGGCTGAGAGGAGGCCGCGGCTACGTCAGCGCGGACAAGAACTTCGACGACGATCTGGCCTTGGGCTACATCCCCATCGATTCGGTCCACTCGCCCGTGCGCAAGGTGAACTTCTCGGTGGAGGCCGCGCGCCTGGGGCAGATGACGGACTACGACAAGCTGACCCTGGAAGTGTGGACCAACGGAGCCGTTTCGCCGCAGGACGCCATCGGCTACGCCGCGAAACTGCTGAAAGATCACATGTCGATCTTCATCAACTTCGAGGAAGTGGCGGAGCAGACCGAAGAGATATCCGAGCGCGGGCTCGACAAGATGGGCGAAATCCTGAACCGCTCCGTGGAAGAGCTGGAGCTGAGCGTTCGGTCGTACAACTGCCTCAAGAACGCCAATATCCAGACCATCGGCGAGTTGGTGCAAAAGACCGAAGCCGAAATGCTGCGCACCAAGAATTTCGGGCGCAAGTCGCTCAACGAGATCAAGGAGATTCTGGCGAACATGGGTCTGTCCCTGGGAATGCGCATCGATCCGCATGGCCGGCTGGTGGCTCCGCCGCCGCAGTCCAATACCGGAATGGAGATCCCTCTCGAGGAGGATGGCCAGCAGGAGCCGGCCGGGGAATAGCTCATGAGACACAAGGTTGCCGGATTCAAACTCAAACGGGACACGGGCGCTCGCGATTCGCTGCTGCGCAATCTCGCCACCAGCGTAATCCTGCAGGAGCGCATCATCACCACGGTCCCCAAGGCCAAGGCCGTGCGCCCGCTGGTGGAGAAGATGATCACGCTGGCGAAGCGGGACACGCTGCATACGCGCCGGCAAGCGGCGATGGTGCTGCGCACGCCGGCCTCGGTGAAGAAGTTGTTCGATACCTTGGGAACCCGCTTCGGCCAGCGTGCCGGCGGCTACACCCGCATCACGCGTCTGGGCCCGCGCAAGGGCGACGGAGCGGAACAGGCCATGGTCGAGCTGGTGGGTTCCGAGCTGGTCAAGCGCGCCGCCGAACGCGCTAAGCGCCGCGAGGAGCGGCTCAAGGCCCGGCAGGAAGGCCGCGAGCCGGAAGAAGAAAAAGAGGAGTAGGGGCCGGGTGTGCCCGGCGCGCGCGCAGGGGATCAGGTGTCGATCGCGGCGAAGTGAGGGTGCGCGCTCGACATAGAGTGGAAACCAGCAGGTTCCCATAATGCGCTCTTCCTGTGTCAAACCGGGCGTGTTATTCGCGGTTGTCGCAATTCCGGCGGCCGCCGCTGCTATCGGGTTCTTCCTCAACCCAAGTCTGCACGAGCTTCCATGGACGCGGGCCGGCCTGAGCCGGCTGGCTGTCTACTGCCTTGTGTTTCTGGGGTTCCTGATTCTCAGGTACGCTCTTTCACCACTTTCTTTCTTGCGTCGACTGGATATCTGGACCTGGTTCGCCGGCCTGGCGCTGGTCTATGGCGTGGCCGCCGTCGGAGTGGGCCCGTTCGCGGCGGTCGCCCTGTTTAGCGTGTCGGCAACGGCTGCAGGCAGTTTGGTTCTCGCCGACACGTGGAAGGGACGACCGGGTGAACTGGCACTCTGTATGTGCCTGGGCGAAGGGCTCATGGGCTTTGCGGCTTCGCTCCTGGGCAGGACTCGATTGTGTTATCCCATCACCTTTCTCGTGCTGCTATGCGTGCCAATCCTACTCAGGCGGCGATGGCTGGCCGCGCGGGCCAGCCTGATACGCAGTAAGTTTCTGTCAGCGGGAGGATCGGCGGCGAGTAGTGCGATCATTGGCGCCCTGTTGTTAGCGACTGGCATTCAGTTCTTACTCGTATTGAAGCCGGAGGTCGGCACGGACTCCCTGGCAATGCATCTCGCTTTACCCGCTTATGTCTCGATTCACCACCACTGGACATATGATGTCAGGGAATTCATCTGGGCGCTGATGCCACAGACCACCGACTGGTGTTATGCGATCGCTTACTCGATTGGTGGAGAATTTGCAGCGCGCCTGTTGAATGTTTTCAACTTACTTGCCATATTCGGGCTACTCTACTCGTTCATCCGGCAGCACTGTTCGCATCTTGCCGCCCTGGCGATCTGCGGACTCTATGCAACCGGGCCGCTAATACAAGTGGTCACCGGTTCGCTCTTTATCGAAAATCTTTTGGCGGCCCTGCTGTTGGCGAGTTGTATCGCCTTCTGCGCGCACTTCGAAGGGCGTGGAGCGCGCCAGTTCGCGGCAGGCTGGTTGTTCCTGGGGCTGGCGCTGAGCTCGAAAGCAGGCGCCCTGGCCTTTCTGCCCGGCTTGATCGCCCTGGCGCTTTACTGCGCGTGGAAGAATCCGGTCGGTTGGAAAGGCTGGGCAGTTTCCGCGTGCGGTCTCTCGATTGGTTTGTATTTCTACGCTCTTGCTCTGGTGGCGACCGGGAATCCAGTTTTCCCTTATGCCAACGAGATCTTTCACTCGGGGCTGATGCCGAGGGATGCGATCGGAGGGCAGTTTCGCGAACCGTTGGCGTGGCGAACGCCATGGGATATTACCTTTCACAGTTCCCGCTTCATTGAAGGCACCGATGGCGCGGCGGGATTCCAGTACTTTCTGTTGCTCCCGGTTGGGCTGATCGTCATGATATGGCGAAGACACACGGCAGTCTTGCTGGTGGTAGCGGTGGCGCTCTCGGCCCTGTTACTCGGTTTCAGTCAGATGTCTTACTTGCGGTATCTCTACCCAGCGCTCGTCGTGCTGATGGTCCCGATGGCGCTGTGGCTGGAAGAACAGTGCCGAAGCGGTGGTTTTCAGATGTGGTTGGCTTACAGTGCGGTCGCCACCGTGGGTTTCTTGAACATCTTGTTTCAGGCGTCATCCGGTTGGTATCACCGCGACTTCGTCTGGAACCAGATTTGGAATCCCGAGGGTCGGGCGGAATACGTCCGCCGCAATGCACCGGCGCGCAACATGGTTCAAGCGCTGAACCTTATTGCGCCCCGCGAGCCCGCGCTTTTCTGCCAATACGACGACATTGCCGGATTCGCCGGTCCTGCCTATACAACGAACTGGCATACCTATCACCGGAACCGTGAACTAGTGAATTCGCTCGAAGCTGTCGATGTCTTGCAGTTCCTCAACAAACATCAGATCCGTTACATTGCGTCGCCGGCTCCGGCGGGGCTCGACGCGTGGCCGCGAGCCCTGCCCGCGTTTTTCGACGATTTTGCCCAGCCGGTGTTCTCATCCGGTGATTGGGTGCTGTATTCGGTGAAGCCGGAATTCGTGGGCAGCGAGGGCATGGACCTAGGGCGGCAACTCACAAGGACTCCGCCGATAGCCGGCTTCGGAACGTACGACGACGTCGATATTCGCGTTGTGAGAAGAGGCTACTGGTACCGGGATAACACGAGGATGGAGCCGCTTTATCACACGCTTACCAAATCCAGCGCCGCGGGAGCCGAAGTCGCCTTTACGTTTCGCGGCCCTAAGATCGCGTATCAGTTTGCGCGGGATCGCAGTTTTGGCATCGCTGAAGTGCTCCTGGATGGAGCACCGATTGACATGATCGATCAGTACGCGCCGTCGGCCTCATTCGGCCAGCAACAAGAAGTCGTTTGTGCCGCGTCCGGAGTCCACACGCTTTCGATTCGCGTTACGGGCCGGAAGAATGTGGAGTCCGAAGGAGCTACTGTCACTGTGGATGGGTTCTTTGTTGCGAAGTAAGGCACTGTCGCCGTGGCCCGCCGAAACACCCCGTAAGGTGTGGGTGGAACTGACCTCGAAATGTCCGGTGAACTGCATATTTTGCTCGCGAAGGACGCTCCGCGGCGCCGGCGAGCACATGCCGTACGGTCTTTTCGAGTCCCTTGCCGGACAAATTTCCGATCCCCGGATTTTCTACCTGAACTACTCGGGCGAGTCTACCGTGTATCCGGAGCTGATTCCCGCGATTCGACTGGCCCGGGCGACGGGCGCCCTGGTCGAGCTGGTCTCGGCGCTAGTGTGCGCTCCGGAATCGATGCTCGGAGAGCTGAGCGAAAGTGGTTTGACCCGGCTTACGGTTTCGATTCATGCCGTGGATGCGTCGAAATACGCGGAGATCTATGGTTATGGGTCCTTCGAGACTCTTGGCCGACGGCTGGGCCGCTTCCTGGAACTCTGCCGGGGATTGCGAAACCCTCCCCGCGTGGATATCGCATTTGTGGCGATGGATCGAAACCTGGCGGAGCTTCCCGCAGTTACTGCCTTTGCAGAATCGCTGGGGTTGCGCGACATCTCGGTGTTTCCGGTGATCCGGCGCGATGAGATTCCGGCTCAGTTTCCCAACGAGTTGACCCCGGCCGGCAGTCATCGTCCCGATTTTCAGGCAAGGTTACGGTCCGCTATCGATCAAACGCGGGCGGCATTCCCGGAAGTATCGCTTACGGTATGCGATCCATCGTTCACCGCCGGAGACTCATGCTTGGGTGAGGTCCCCAACCCCTTTCCGGGTCTGTTGCCGGCTGACGGGCGAATCTACTCTTGTGAACAGAATCCGTGGGAGACAGCGCATGTGTTGTCCAACGGAGACGTGGTGGCGTGCGAGGCGCTGGACAAGATTCCCCTTGGAAACCTTGTGCGACAGCCGCTTGCGGAGATCTGGCATGGAGAAGCATACCAGCACTTTCGCGACAGGTACCGGCGCGGAATCGTACCGGAGTGCCGATTATGCCCGTGGAAGCAGGCCTATCGGCCGGGCCCGATGCGGACCGAGATCATCGGCTCCCGAGGGCGCAGCGCGCAACTGGTTCATGGTTGGCACGATCCATCGAATGAGGGCCACATCTGGAGCAGCCAGCAGGCCATGGCCGCACTGTTACCTCGGGCCGGATCGCGCTTTCTGCACGTTGCCGGCATGTTGCCGCCCGGCCCGAAAGACGATCCCAATGACTTAGTTGTCTGTTGTAACGGAAACGAGATTGGAAGAATCGAGAATTCCGCGAGAGAAACGATCCCCTTCGAACTTGACTTTCCAGTCGAGGACGGCCAGCCGGAACCCTGGTCCGTTGAGTTCCGAACCCGGCACGTGTATCGTCCAAGCGAGCGAGGCGCGGGATCGGACCAACGGGACCTGGGATTTGCGCTGGTATTGCTTGCCTCAAAGTGGGGCGTGGATCCTCAACTGGCGGAGCATCGAAAGACATTGCTCCGCTGGTTGGAATACTCAATCCGGGTGACCGATTTTGCCGGACGTATCTTGGGCAGCCGGCTGCGAAGGAAGCGTATAACTGAAGCTTGCGCGCGATTGGAACCGGGCCTCTCCATCTTGATTCCCGAGCGCGACAATGTCGAGGAACTGTCCGCTTGTTTGGCAAGCGTGTATGACGCCGTCGCGCGCTGGACGGAACCAGTCGAGGTGATGGTCGTTGTGAACGGGTCTCCGGCTTCAGACTACGATTCGCTGGCGGCTTCGTATCCGGCGATCCGATGGCAGTTCCATGACAGGCCTCTCGGATTTTCCCGCGCCATCGATGCTGGTTTACGAGCCGTCGAATTCGACTGGGTATACCTGTTGAACAGCGACGCGGTGCTTGAGCCGAGCGCTCTGGAAGCGATCGGCCGCCACCGGGATGCCAGGTGCTTCGCGGTGGCTTCACAGATCGTGCTGAAGGACACGACTCGTTTCCGGGATGAAACGAATTGGACCACCCTATTTCTCGAAAACGGCCTCGCCACCATTCACGACCTGATCCCGCGATCCAGCGCACCAGCGGAAGGCTTCTACGCAGGCGGCGGCGCTGCTCTGTTTCAGACGAGGCTGCTGCGCTCTTTCCTGGACGCGTCCGCCTACGAGCCGTTCTACTGGGAAGATGTGGAATGGGGCTGGCGGGCCCGAAAATCGGGCTATCAAGTGCTGTTTTGCCCAGCCTCGGTGGCGCATCATAGCCAACGATCCACAATTGCGCGTCACTACTCGACGGAGGAAATCGAGGCCGTGGTGGAGCGGAACCGGCTGCTGTTCCAACTCCGGAATTTCACGAAGGCGAGTTCCGTCGAACGCGTCATTGAGGAGATTTCGCGTTCTCCTGGTTGCGTCGCCGAGTATTTTCGCCATCCCAGGATCATTTGGAGGATCGTCCGGGGGCGCCTCTGGAATCACGTCGCCGCGATTAGCGACGAGGAGGTTTTGGGATTCGACGTGTCCTTGAGGAACACAGCAGCGAAGGAGGGCATAAGCATAGGTGAAGGCCCGGCGCGCGCCTCCGATCAAGCCGCGGCACGCCAGCGCTAGACCGCCACGGCTTCGCGCGCCGGGATTCCCTCCACGCAAACCAGATCCACCGCTTGCGTTCGCGGCTGGAAGCGGAAGAGGGGGGAGGCGAATCGCCGCCCGGACGACTGGAATTCCATGACGTAGACCTCGGATCCAGTCTGGCTTGTAGCGTGGGAGTGGCGAAGAATCCGGCAAGCATACAGAATGGCGCCCGGTTCAAGCGTGACGGCAGAACCGGTGGCCACGTCCCACGCGGCTAATGGACTGCAAACTTCCCGTATCACCTAATCCCCGCTACACCGGAGTGTGCCCGACAGCGACACTCACCCGTAAGCCTCGTTTGCCGGGTCTGAGCCCGGCTGCATGGCTCTACCTTAGCGCATAGCCAATCGAGTCGAAAGTGTATCTTTCGGACAGTCGGTGCGTTTCAACCCTACAGTTGGTCCTCGTACTGTTCAAAGGCGACGCGTACCAGTTGGCCCCGCGTCCGCACCCCGGTTTTTTGAAACAGGCCCTGCAAAATGGCTTTGACGTAGCTTTCGGAAATCTGCAATCGCCAGGCAATCTCCTTGTTGGAGAGCCCCTCGAGCACGAAGCGCAGAACCTTGCGCTGCCGGTCGTTGAATAGCGGCGGGTTGGATTGCCCGGCTGCGGCGACCTCGCCTTCCACGCGGGTGAAGGAGTTGTCGAGCCACGCTCCACCGGAGGCCACAGTGCGGATGGCCTCGCTCAGCTCCTTCAGCGGCCGCTGCTTCACGAAAATGCCGGCGACGCCCTGCCGCAGCAGCCGCCGCGCTTCGGTGTCGCTCACCCAGGCGGTCACCACCAGCACGCGGCCTTCGAAACCGATCTGGCGCGCGGCGGGCAAGAACTGGGAGGCGCGCTCGCTGCCGAGGTCGTGATCCAGCAGCACGAGATCGAAGGGGTGTTGCGCGAGCAGTTCGAGCGCTTCGCGGATGCTGGCGCAGTGCTCGATTTCGAGAAGCGACTCCTGTGCCAGAACGCGTGAAACGCTTTCCCGGAAGAGAGCATGATCGTCCACCAGGAGCGCCCGGATCGGTGGTTGATTCCGCTCCATCACTCTTCCACCACGTTCTCCGCCGGCCAGAGCTCCACGGCAAAGCAGCTCCCGGTCTTCTCCGGTTCGTAGCGCAGGCCTCCGCCGTGAGACCGCAGGATGGCCCGCGAGATGTACAGGCCCAGGCCATGGGCGTGCGCGCCCGGCTGGAAGGGCCGGAACAGCTCTTCGGGATGAGCCACGCCGGGACCGGTATCGCGGAACCGGACCACCACCAGGTCTTTCTCGAGCGTCGCCGAGATGCGCATGTCGCGGCGCTCGCAATTCTCGAGCGCCCGCTGGCTGTTGCGGGCCAGATTTACGAACACCTGCAACAGGCTGTGATGGTCGGCCTGGACCAACGGCAGACCGCCGCTCACTTCCCACGCCACCTGGACGCCGGCTTCGCGCAGCGCGGGCTCGATCACGATGCGGGTCTCATCGAGCACGGTGCCGAGGTCCGCGACCACGGCTTCACGGTCGGAAGCCACCCGCAACCCGGAGGAGGCGATCTTCTCCAACCCGCGGATGAGTGTTCCGAGCACTTGGTACTGCTCGTTCCCCACCACATCGCCAACGGTTTCGAGGGACGCATGCGCCGCGGCCGCCGCCGAAGCCAGGTTGCGGATCTCATGCGAGATGGCGCCGATGAGCACGCGCGAGGTGGCCATCATGGAATCCAGGCCGGCCCCTTCGCGGTCGCGCAGGTTTTCGGAGGCGTCCCACACCACCGCGGCCAATCCGGGACCGCCCGAGGTGCGGTATGTCGACAACCAGACGTGCGCCAGGAAGACCTCGCCGTTGCGGCGCTGCCCTTTACACTCGACGTTGGTGCGAATGTTGCCGCCGGAGCGGTGGCTGTGCAACATGCGGCACAGAATGGGAAGATACGGCTCGACGTCCTCGCCTTGCAGCGGCTGCTTCTCGAAGCCCAGCAGTTGCCGCGCGGATTCGTTGGCCAGCAGCACGCGTCCGGCGTGGTCGAGCGTGAGAATCGCCAGCGGGCTGGTCTCGATCAGCATGCGCACCTGGAGCTCGGTTTCCTGGCGAAACCGGATTTGCTCCTCGCGTTCCGCCAGATGCTCGTAGAGCAGCCTCCGGCGCCGATTCAGTTCCGCGAAGAAGAACCCGGTCATGGCGAACCCGGCCACCGAAACCGACAGCCTTCCGTACGATCCCGGCACCCATTGGAAAGGATCGAAGGCACGCCATAGGAGCGGCCCGACGGTCAATGGGGCTCCCTGTAGCGGGTCGAAAACTTCCCTCAGGTACCCGCAAAGCACCGCCATGACGAGGATCTGCGCGCCATTCAGCGCCGCCGCGGACAGCAGGACCGGAACCAGGTATAAGAAGCCGACCGACGAATCGGGCGACAGCCAATCCACCCAGGCGATCAGCCCGATCTGCACCACGGCGATGGCGCAAACCATGAGGCGGTTGGATTCGGCGTATGCCAGAAACTGATCGAGCCTGGTCATCTCTGCCCGACTTTCGCATACCAGGGCGGTATCAGGCAAGTATCTTTCGGCCTAAGAACGCGCGAAAGAATATGGCCGCCGATGAACACCGATAAACGCCGATTGAAAACAGAATTCTTATCTGCGTCGATCGGCGTTCATCGGCGGCTCAAGTTGATTTTTTCCCAGGTTCTCAGGGAGCGGATTTCACTTTGCCACTGAAGCTTCGATAGGTGTAGACGAAGTAGCTGGTGGCGAGCAGCATGCCGGGAATGAACCACACCAAGCCGACTTTGAGGCCGTAGAGCGGCGCCGCCGCGTTCGAAACCGTCAGCGACAGCGCGGGATCGGAGTTCGATGGAAGCACGCAGGGATATACGCCGAACGCGACACTGGTGAGCATCCCCAGGATGAACAGGCAGGAGCAGAGGAATGCACCGAGCTCCTTGAGACGGCGGTTCATGAGCCAGGCGCCCACCAGCCCCGCCAGCGCCAGGATGGGAAAAACATAACCCCAGGGGCGCGCCACAAAGCTTTCCTTCAAGTGCGGTTGGATGCGGAAGCTCACCAGCGTGATCGCGATGACGGAGGCCGCCAGGCCCCACCAGGCGCGCGCGGCGGTGCGGCGCGCGCGAAGTGCGAGATCGTCTTCGGTTTTCAGCGCGATCCACAGCGCTCCGTGAACCACCAGCGTGGCCAGCGCGGCTATGGCGACGAGGACGGTGTACCAATCTAAAATGCCGCCGCCGGCGCCCTTGCCGACGGTGAAATCGGTCCACAGCGGCAGGAAAAAAGTGCCGGCGCGGTCGAGCGGTACGCCCCGAACCACGTTGCCGAGAGCGGCGCCGAAGAAGATGGCCAGCAGCGCGCTGGCGAGCGAGAACACGGCGTCCCACAACGGCTGCCAGACCAGGCTCTGAACGTGCTCGCGGAACTCAATGGCGATGCCCCGCAGAATCAAGAGCCATAACACGATCATCAAGGGCAGATAGAATCCGCTGAAGCTCGAAGCGTAGAGCGCCGGAAAGGCGAAGTAGAGCGTCCCGCCGCCGGCCAGCAGCCAGACTTCGTTGCCATCCCAAACCGGCCCGATGGAACGAAGGACGGCGCGGCGCTCGGCATCCGTGCGCGCCACGAAAAGGTGGACGGCGCCGGCGCCGAGATCGAAGCCGTCCAGGACCACGTACATCGCGATCATGACGGCGACCAGGCAGAACCAGACGGTTTCCATGACAGAGCCTCAGATAGCGGGTGAAAGCGGCTCCTCCGGCCGCTCCGGACCCTTTTCGATTTCGCGATACACCAGAAAGAGAAAAAGAATGGCGAGGATGGTGTAAATCCCCATGAAGCCAATCAGCGTGAACAGGGCGTTGCCGGCGGAGATGTGCGGGGAGGAACCCTCCAGCGTGCGCATCATTCCATACACCAGCCACGGCTGGCGTCCCACTTCGGCGGTGATCCATCCCGCGGTGTTGGCGATGTAGGGGAACGGCAACATCAGCATGATCAGCCAGAGCACCGGGCGGGAGCGGTAGAGCGCGCCGCGCCAGAGGTTCAGCGAGGCCAGCGCCATCACCGCGATGAAAATGGTGCCGAGCCCCACCATGATGTGATAGCTGTAATACAGCAGCGGAATGTTGTCCGGCCAGCGATCCGGGGGAAATGCGTCGAGGCCCTTCACCTCCGCCTTCCAGCGTTGATAGGTGAGGAAGCTCAGCGCATTGGGAACGGTGAGCGGGTTGTCGAGGCGCCGGCTATCGACATCCGGCTGGCCGACGATGACGAGCGGCGCGCCCTGTGCGGTGTGAAACAGGCCCTCCATGGCGGCCAGCGTCGGGGGCTGAAGAGCGACGATGTTGTGGACCTGTCCATCGCCGGTGGGGAAGGCCATCAGGACGGTGGAGACAACGCCCGCGATCACGCCCAGGCGCACGAAGGTGCGGCCGGATTCCTCGTGCCGGCGCGTGAGCAGATAGAACGCGCCCACCGAGGCCATGACGAAGCTGGCGGTGACCACCGATCCGATCATATTGTGCAGGTACTGCCAGAACAGCCATGGATTCAGCAGCAGGCTCCACAAACTGCTCAGCAGAATCTCGCCGTGCGCGCCGATGCGGTAGCCGGTGGGATGCTGCATCCAGGCGTCCGTGGCGACGATGAAGAACCCGGAGAGCCACGAGCCGGCAAAGACCAGGAAGGCGGAGACCCAGTGGGCCTTGGGCCCCAGGCGCTTCTCTCCGAACAGGAATGCGCCGAGGAAGCTGGATTCGAGGAAGAAAGAAAACACGCCTTCCATGGCGAGGGTCTGTCCGATGACGCCTCCGGCCGCTTTAGAGAAGCGCGCCCAGTTGGTCCCGAACTGAAACTCCATGGGGATGCCGGTGACCACGCCCATGGCGAAATTGATGGCGAATATTTTTGCCCAGAAGCGGGCCGCGCGGTTGTAGTGATCGTTGCCGGTGCCGAGGGCCATGGTCTTGAGCACCAGGATCAACAGCGCCAGCCCCATGGTCAACTGCGGAAAGAGGTAATGAAAGGTGACGGTGAATGCGAAATGCAGGCGGTGAACGGTGAGCGCGTCCATGGAATCGAATATGGTAGCGCGGCGCGCTGTGGTGCGCTGGAGGGAGCCGGCATGCCGGCGCCCCGGGGGCCGCGGTTTGGGACGGCCCGCGGGCTAGCGGCCGTCCGCAATGTTCTAGCATTAAAGCATGCCCCGCTACGCCGCCATCGACATCGGCAGCAACTCCATCCGCATGGAGGCGGCCGAAGTCGCGCCGGGGCAGCCGGCCCGCGTCCTCGCCTCGGAACGCGAAGTCACGCGCCTGGGTGAGAGCGTTTTCCGCACCGGCTCGGTGGGCGAAGAAGCTCTGCGAGCCACTTGCGTGGTGCTGGCCCGCATGGCCGGCGTCTACCGCAAGCTGGACGTGGTGGGCGTTCGGGCGGTGGCCACCAGCGCCATCCGCGACACTGGCAACCAGAAGGCATTTTTGGCGCGCGCATCGGAAGCCGCCGGCGCACCAGTCGAGATCATCTCCGGCCGCGAAGAAGCGCGCTTGATCCAGCTCGGCGTCGAGAGCAACTGGCCGCAACCGGCCAAGCGCGTCCTCATCATCGATATCGGCGGCGGCAGCGCCGAGATCATCGCCGCGGAAGCCGGCCGCCTGCGGGAATCGTTCTCCAAACCGCTGGGGGCCGTGCGGCTGCGCGAGATTTTTCTGAGGGACGACCCGCCGGCCCCGCTCCAATTGCACCAGATGCGCGAGTACATTCAGGCCAAGCTCGAAACCGCCGTGCGCCGCCTCGGCCACTCGGGCTGGGACCGCGCCATCGCCACCTCCGCCACCGCTTCCGCCGTGGCCAGCGCCATCGCCCGCGTGCCGCGCTCCAAACGCGACCAGATCGACCGCCTGCGTGTCCCCACCGCGCAAGTGCGCAGGCTCTACCTCAAGCTGGCGGAGCGGAACCTCGCGGGCCGCCGCAAAATCACGGGCATCGGGCCGCGCCGCGCCGAGATCATCGTTCCGGGCGTGGCTGTTCTGCTCGAGTTCCTACAGGAATTCCACCTGCCGGCGGTCTACTACTCCCGCGCCGGCGTCCGCGACGGCATCATCGCCGACCTGGCTGCCCGCAACGTGGGCGCCGAGCTTTCCCGCCTCAGCCGCGATCAGCGCCGCGAGGTGGAGGACATGGGCCGGCGCTACGGCGTCTCGGTGGACCATGCCCGCAAGGTCGCCAATATCTCCAACCTGCTGTTCACCGCGCTCCAGCCCCTGCACCAAATGGCGCCTGGCTGCGGCAAGCTCCTGGAAGCCGCCGCTTACCTGCACGACGTGGGACATTTCGTCAGCAATACCGGCCACCACAAGCATTCCTGGTACGTGGTCGCCAACTCCGATATAGCCGGCTTCACCGAGCGCGAGCGGCTTCTCATTGCGGGCCTGTGCCGCTATCACCGCAAGTCCCTCCCCAACCCGGTGCACCAGGCGTACCTGTCGCTTTCAGTGGAAGAAAGGCGTATGCTGCTGATGATGATTCCCATTCTGCGGATCGCCGACAACCTCGACCGCAGCCGCGAGCAGCGCGTCCGCGATGTGGAATGCCGCTTGCGCGATGGCGAAGTGCTGCTGCAAGTCGGCTCCCGCGGCGACATCGACCTGGCACAATGGGGCGCCGAGCGCGCCGGGGAGGTTTTCCAGCAAGTGTACAACCGGACGATTTCCGTGACCAGGGCGCGAGATTGACTATGCGTGACTACGCGCGGCTACAAACTGCGATTCTGCTGCGGCGCCTGGCCTACCAGTTGAACCGCGCCGCCCGCAACGGCGACGCCGATTCCATCCACGACCTGCGCGTCGCCATCCGCCGCCTGAGCCGTTGCCTGCGTGTTTTCGCGCCGTTCTTCCCCGACGACTCCTGGAAGAAGGTCCGGCGTCAGCTCGCGGAGTTGATGGAAGCGTCCGGCAGGGTGCGCGACCGGGATATCGCGCTCCAACTTCTCGCCGAGGCCGGCATTCCCGCGCGCGCCGCCATCGCCACGCGGCTGGCTGCCGAGCGCCGCAAGGCGAGCCACGAGTTGCTGCTCGAAATCCGCCGCTGGAAGGGCCGCAGTTTCTCGCGAAAATGGCGCAGCCGGCTGGAGCTGAGCGCATGAGCAAGCTGCATCAAGTCGGATGGGATGAGCGGGCCGGCGCCGCCACCAATGCCCGCCGCGAGCTTCCCCAACTCGCCGCCAGCTATTTCGCGCGGGTCCGCGCACTGCTCGCCGACGATCCGGCCGCGCCCAAGCTGCACCGGCTCAGGCTTCTCACCAAGCGCCTGCGCTACACGCTGGAGCTGTTCCGTCCGTGCTACGGCCCCGGCCTGGAGACGCGCCTGGCCGCCTTGCACCGCATTCAACAGTCGTTGGGAGAAGTCAACGACAGCGCCGCCGCCGCCCGGCTGGTCTCCAAGTCGATGAGCACGGCGTCGCCGCAACGCGCCCGCGTGCTGCGGTACCTCGAAGAGCGCGTCGCCGTCAAAGCCCAGGAGTTCCGCAAGGACTGGGCCGAAGTCTTCGACGCTCCCGGCCAGGAGCGCTGGTGGACCACCTACCTGGCGCGCCACGCAAGAACGCCCGGCCGGCGGCCGTAGAAACCATTCTTCGTCTTACTCCGATTTAAGCGAAGCCATATCAATGGAGAAGCGGTACTTCACATCGGACCTGAGCAGTCTCTCGTAGGCTTCGTTGACCTTCTGAATAGGAATCACTTCCACATCGGCGGTGATGTTGTGTATGCCACAAAAGTTGAGCATCTCCTGAGTTTCGGCGATGCCGCCGATGTTAGAGCCGGAGAGACTGCGGCGCCTCATGATGAGGCCGAATGCCGAGACGCCAAGTGGATGTGCGGGCGCGCCGACAAGCGTGATGTTGCCATTGAGGCCGAGCAGGTTGATATAGGCGTTGATGTCGTGATCGGCGGAGACGGCGTCGAGGATGAAGTCGAGGCTGCCGGCGTGCTTCTGCATCTCGTCCGCATTGTGGGAGACAACGACTTCGTCGGCGCCGAGCCGGAGAGCGTCCTCCTGCTTGTTGGGCGAGGTGGTGAAGACGACGACGTGGGCTCCGAAGGCATGAGCAAACTTCACGCCCATGTGGCCCAGTCCGCCGAGACCGACCACACCAACTTTCTTGCCCGTGGTGACGCCCCAGTGGCGCATAGGCGAGTATGTGGTGATCCCGGCGCAGAGGAGCGGCGCGGCTCCCGCGAGCTTGAGGTTGGAGGGGACGCGCAGGACGAAGCGTTCATCGACGACGATGCTATCGGAGTAGCCACCATAGGTGACGCCTCCGAGGTGCTTATCGGGGGAGTTGAAGGTGAGGGTCAGGTTCGGGCAGAACTGCTCGAGGCCAGCTTTGCACTGGGGGCAGGTGCCGTCCGAGTCGATCAAGCAGCCGACCGCGGCGAGGTCGCCGGGCTTGTACTTGGTAACTGCCGAGCCGACCTTGGTGACACGCCCGACGATCTCATGGCCGGGGACAATCGGGTAAGTAGTGGGCATGACGCTGCTCCACTCGTTACGCACCGAGTGGAGATCGGAGTGGCAGATGCCGCAAAAGAGGATCTCGATCTGCACGTCGCGTTCGGTCGGATCGCGTCGCGGGATCGTGGTAGAGGCCAGCGGCGATGTCGCACTGGCAGCGGAGTAGGCCTTCGTGTTGTACATGGATTTATGCTCCTATGGGTTCCTTCTCAGCCCTTCGTCAGGCTTTGTATTGTTCGTCAGTGACGTGTTCCATCCAGTCGGCGGCCTTGCCGTCAAGCTGCTCCTGAATGGCGATATGGGTCATCGCCGTGGTTGCCGTGGCCCCATGCCAATGCTTCTCACCCGGCGCGAACCAGATCACGTCACCCGGCCGGATTTCCTCCACCGGTCCACCCCAACGCTGTACCCGGCCGCAACCGGCGGTTACGATCAAGGTCTGACCGAGTGGGTGTGTATGCCATGCAGTGCGGGCACCGGGCTCGAAGGTGACATTGGCGCCGAAAGCACGCGCCGGAGCGGGCGGGTTGAACAGCGGGTCAACCCGCACCGTGCCTGTGAAATAGTCTGCCGGTCCTTTGCCGGAAGGTTGTGAACCGCTTCGTTTGATTTCCATTTTTTGAACTCCTTTGCGTGGCCGCTCAGCGACCTGTCAACTGCTCCAGCTTTTCGGGGTAGCGAGCGCCTTCGACCGTGATCTTTGAGGCGGCGTTCTCGATGTCACGCAAATCGTCGGGCGTGAGTTCGACTGAGACTGCCCCGATGTTTTCGTCCAAGCGGTGCAGCTTTGTGGTGCCTGGGATCGGCACCATCCACGGCTTCTGGGCCAGCAGCCAGGCGAGTGCGATCTGAGCGGGTGTCGCCTTCTTCCGTTCCCCGATGCTGGCGAGCAGATCAATCAGGGCTTGATTCGCCTTGAGAGCCTCCGGCGTGAAGCGAGGCAGGGTGCTGCGGAAGTCGGAGCTGTCGAACTTCGCATTCTCGTCGATCTTTCCCGTGAGGAATCCCTTGCCCAGCGGGCTGTACGGAACAAGGCCGATTCCGAGCTCCTCGAGGGTCGGTATGACTTCCTTCTCCGGAGTCCTCGTCCACAGCGAATATTCGCTCTGGAGAGCCGTGACCGGCTGGACTGCGTGTGCGCGGCGGATGGTTTGCACTCCCGCTTCGGAAAGGCCGAAGTGCTTGACCTTGCCTTCCTGAATCAGGTCCTTCACCGCTCCAGCGACGTCTTCGATAGGCACGGTCGGGTCAACCCGATGCTGATAGAGCAAGTCGATGACATCAACCTTGAGCCGCTTGAGTGAGCCCTCGGCGGCTTGCTTGATGTGCTCTGGCCGGCTATTCAGGGCGCTCCAACCGGGCTTGCCGTCGGCGTGGAGCTGGAAGCCGAACTTCGTGGCGATCACCACTTGCCCACGGAACGGAGCGAGGGCTTCGCCCACGAGTTCTTCGTTTGTGAATGGGCCGTAGACCTCGGCAGTGTCGAAGAATGTGATGCCGCGTTCCACGGCTGCCCGGAGAAGAGAAGTCATCTCCTGCGTGTCTTTGGGCGGACCGTAAGAAAAGCTCATTCCCATGCAGCCGAGCCCGAGCGCCGAGACTTCCAAGCCGCTATTTCCAAGTTTGCGCTTCTGCATTGCTGCTCCTTAAGAACCGTTTCTCTCATCTCCAGGTTAGGGCCGATCGCCGTGGAAGCGGTATCCCGATCCTTCCGATTTATTGCCTATTCCTCTTGCACTGTTGATTTACGTACAGAGCCAGGAGTTATCCTAGGGTATAGGAGAGCGAAACTGTTACCATGAACCAACGCAGTGGAGAGGCGTCTTTGTCACGAGATCCAGCGCACGAATTGCGGAAGGATCTGGCTCGCAAGATTGCCTTGTTCATTGGCTCCGCAGAGAACCGGGCAACGGAGATTCCCGGGCTGACGCTCCACCGGCGGACCGCCCCGACCGCTCCGTGCTCAATGACTTACGAGCCGAGCGTGACCGTGATCGCCCAAGGGCGAAAGCGCGTAGAACTCGGCCGAAACGTTTTCATCTACGATGCGTCGCGATTCCTGCTGACGTCGGTCGATTTGCCGGTCGTCAGCCGGGTGATCGAGGCGAGTGAAAAGGTGCCCTGCCTGGCGATGTCGCTCAAACTCGAAATGCCCATGGTCCGGGAGCTTCTCAGCCGGGAGGAGATTCAGGTGGCTGAGGCGCCTTCCGACAGTCCTGGCATGGCGACCGGTGAGACCACGGTGGCATTTCTCAGTGCATGCTGCCGGCTCGTGGACCTGCTGGACACGCCGCAGGACATTCCCTTTCTCGGCGGCCTGATTCAACGCGAGATCATCTACCGGATCCTTGGCAGTGCGGAAGGAGCACGCCTACGAGCGATTGCAACGCTAGGAGAGCAGAGCCACCGGACGGCAAAAGCGATCGCGTGGATCGGGGCGAACTATGCGAAGCCGCTACGGGTGGAAGATCTGGCAGAAATGGCGGGCATGGGCGTGTCCACGCTGCACCATCATTTCCGGGTGCTGACCGCCATGAGTCCTCTTCAGTATCAGAAACAGCTTCGGTTGCAGGCAGCGCGGGGACGCATGCTCATGGATGGTCTGGACGCCGCCAGTGCGGCCTTTGAGGTCGGATACGAAAGCGCCAGCCAATTCAACCGCGAATACAACCGTTTCTTCGGCCAACCACCGATGCGGAATATTCGGACCCTTCGCTCGCCAAGCGCTCCGCCATTGGAGTCGGTCAACAATGGGTAGAAGCGCCACATCAAAACAACGACAACTGCCGCGGCTCCGGCTTTCCGCTGCGCCGCGGCTTTCGGTCGTCGAACACGCTTCTGCCGGCCAGTTCCGGCGAAATGGCGTTCTCATGCGCGACGGCGGCCGCGAAATCCACGTCCGTCGCGCAGTTCTGCTCCACCGCCCGCACGAAGCGGTCGAGCCGGGCAAATCCGCTGAGCTTCTCGTCATCGCCCACCTTGGCCGCGTCCAACGACCGGCGCAGCACCGAGATGGACTCGTCATAGGTCTTCAGCGGCACGGGAAACGGATGCCGGTCCTTTCCTCCCAGCGCGAATGAGAATCGCGCCGGGTCGGAGAACCGCGTCGACGTTCCGTGAACCACCTCGGCGATCAGCGCCAGGGCTTGAAGCGTGCGCGGGCCGAGGTTCTCCAGCAGCAGGAGCGAAGCGAAATCCCGGAACTCCCGCTCGTAGGCGGTGGCCAGCACCGCGCCCAGGCGCTTCAGGTCCACGTCCGCGGCTCGCACGTCGTGGTGCACCGGAGCCACCAACTTCCGCAACTCCCCGAGCGTCGCGTCGGGCTGCTCGCGGACAATCGCCAGCATCGCCCGCTGCGCCGCTTCCGCATGGCTATCCACCAGGTTCATTATCGTGCCCTGGTGCTCGCCCACAATCGCCGTATGCGGCTGCGAAGTGAAATCCCGAACTGCCGACGAATGCCAGTGATAGCGGCGCGCCAAGCCGCTCCGCTCGTTCATGCCCTGCTGGACTACGGCCCACTCGCCGGCCGCGGTGAGAACGAACGTGTGCAGGTAGATCTGAAAGCCGTCCGCGATGGCGTTGTTGTCGACCTTCGCCGTGAGCCGGCTGGCGCGGACCAGGGCTTCGCCATCCAGGCTGTGATGGTCGGCTACCGTGCGCAGCTCATCTGGAGTATTACGCGAATGCCGCCCGCGTCCGCCGCAGACATAGATGCCCAACTCGCCGGCGCGCGGGTTCAATCCGCGCTTCAGAGCGCCCAGCACGGACGTGGTGATTCCCGACGAGTGCCAGTCCATCCCCATGACGCAGCCGAGCGCCTGGAACCAGAACGGGTCGCTGAGCCGGCTAAGCAGCTCCGAGGGGCCGTAGTGGTAGAGGATGCTCTCCGCGATCGCCGTGCCCAGCCTGGTCATGCGGTCGGCCAGCCAGGCGGGCACGTGGCCGCCATGCAGAGGCAGGTCGGCAAATCCGGAGCGTTTCATCCCTATGCTCATGGTAGCGCCCCGATTTGTGAAACCATTAAAGTCATGAAGCCAAGCTATAGCCGCCGGTTCTTTCTGCGACTTGCCGGTATGACTGCCGCCGCGGCCGGCGCTGCCCCGCGCCCGGCCTTCGAAGTTTCCGCCAGCCTGTACGCCTGGGATTTGCACGATGAAGGTATCGAGAAGATCCTCGACAACCTGCAACAAATGGCGGCGGTCGATTCCGTATACCTGATTGCCCTCATGCATTATGAGCGGCGGCCCCTGACCAGCGCGGAGTTCCCTCACAATCCCGTGCGCAAGATGTTTCAAGCCGAAGATTCCCGCGCTTACTGGCTTCCGGATATGAAGCGCTACGGCCGCATCAAGCCGCGCCTCTCGGATTTCGATTGGCTGAACCAAACCGACTGGCTCTGGACGCTGGTGGAGGCCGCGCGCAAACGAGGCCTGCGAACAGGCGTTGAAATCTCGCACACGGTTTTGGATCAGGAACGCGCCAAGGGAGAATTCATCGACTGCGTGCAGCGCGACATCAACGGCCAGCCGATCGTCTTTGGGCCCACCTACCCGATTTGCCCCAACAGTCCGGATGCGCGTCAGTATGTGCTCAATCTGTCTCTGGAACTGGCCACCCGCTACGATGTGGACTACCTCATGACCTGCACGCTGCCCTTCATGCGCGGCGGCGTCGAAAAGGGCGGCTGCTTCTGCGAGAACTGCGTCAAGACCGCCAAGGAATTTGGCTTCGACTTGGTGAAGGCGCAAGCCGTCCTGAAACAGAAGCCTACAGCGCAGCCCGAACTCGGCCAATGGCGGGAGTTCCGCAACGAGTCACTGGCCCGATATTACAAAGTCATGCACGATGGCATTCACGCTCTCCCGCGCGGGGTCGATCTGCGGTTCAACGATTGCTTCAACGGCGCTGCCTGGGGACTCGATGTGAAACGGCTGAAACCGCACCTCGATTCCATCCGCGTGTGCGACTACAGCGAGCAGACCGGCGACGCCGCCCGCATGCAAGATAAGCGCGACTGGTTGACGCGGGAACGGGCGGCGGTGGGCCAGGACTTTCCCATGGTCTCCGCGGTTGCCGTCCGCCCCAAGGCCACCCCGGAACTCATCCGCGAAGGCGTCAAAATTGCCGTCGAATGCGGTATGAACGGCATCACACTGGGCCACTACGACGGCGCGGAGTTCCCCATGCTGCGCGCCATTCGCGACGGGTTGAAGGCCACCGGAAAAATCGGCTAGGCCGTCCCGCTCGACTGCTCTTTCGCCGCGCGTGTAGCCAGTTCGTCGCAGCGGTTGTTGTCGGCGTGGGTGGCGTGACCCTTGGTCCAGGTCCAGGTGGTCTGGTGGCGCGCCGACAGTTCGTCAAGCGTCTGCCAGAGGTCCTGGTTCACCACCGGCTTCTTGGCGGTAGTCATCCAGTTCTTGCGCTTCCAGGCGTGAATCCAGAGGGTGATCCCGTTCTTCACGTACTCGGAATCGGTGATCACTTCCACCTCGCAATCCTCGCGCAGCGCCCGCAGCCCTTCGATGGCTGCCGTCAGTTCCATGCGGTTATTGGTGGTGTGGGGCGACGATCCCCACATCTCCTTCTTGTGGTGGTCGTAGCGCAGGATGGCCGCCCAGCCGCCGCGGCCGGGGTTTCCCAGGCACGAGCCATCGGTGATGAGCCGGACCCGTTTCACCGCGCCGGCGCCGGCTCTCCCAGGAAGAATTCGTCCACCAATCCGACGATGGCGGACGCCTCCTGCGCCCGGTGGATCGACGCGCGAAGCTGCGCGCCGTGCCGCACACCGTGCGTGAAATAGGTGGCGAACTGTTTCATCCTGCCCACCGTGTCCCTCTCGTTGCGCTCCATCAGCATGGCGTAATAGCGCCGCATGATGTCGTAGCGGTCGTGCTCGCTGGGCTGGTGGTACACGCCGGTCTCCAAATACTGCGCGATCTGCCGGAAGATCCATGGATTCGGCGAGGCCGCGCGCCCAATCATGACGGCGTCGCAGTTGGTCTCACGCACCATGCGGACGGCGTCTTCCGGCGTGAAAATGTCGCCGTTTCCGATCACCGGAATCTTGACCGCCGCCTTCACCTCCGCGATGCGCCGCCAGTCAGCCGTTCCCGCAAAGCCCTGCTCCCGCGTGCGCGGATGCAGCGCCACGGCCTGCAAGCCGCACTCCTCCGCCAGTTTCGCCATCCGCACGGCGACCAGTTCCTCCTCGTTCCAGCCGGCGCGATATTTCATGGTGAACGGAATCGCGATGGCCTTCCGCACCTCGCGCAGCAGGCGCTCCACCAGAGGCAGGTCGCGCAGCAGCGCCGATCCGCCGTTGCACTTCACCACCTTGTTGACCGGGCAGCCGAAGTTGATGTCGAGGATGTCGAACCCCAGGTCCTGGCAGACGCGCGCGGCATCCGCCATGACGGCCGGATCGGCGCCGAAAAGCTGCGCCGAAATGGGATGTTCTTCGGGATCGAAAGCCAGGTACCGCAGCGTCCTGGTCGGCTTGCGGGCGCCGAGCGATGCGCTCACGCCGTGGGAGCTGGTGAATTCGGTCATGATGAGCCCGCACCCGCCCAGGTTGCGTATGAACCGCCGGAAAACCGTGTCGGTCACGCCCGCCATGGGGGCCAGCACCGTGGCGGGAGCGATCTTCACCGCTCCGATCGACAAGTGGGTGGGGAAAGAGAACATGGCCAACCTTCACCAATCTTAACTATTACCAGCCGGAAACGGAACTGCGCGCCGGGCCGTCATTTTAGTTTGAGGAGAATCGCAAATTGAAGCCGCTGCGAAATGTTCTGCTGGTTGCGGCAGGCGTGGTCGTAGGCGCTCTAGTCATGAAGGTGGCGCAGAGGCCCACCCGCCTTCCGGTTCCGCCCCCCGCTCCCGCAGCCGTGGTGGCGCAGGCGCCCGCGCCCATACCTGAGCCGGCTGCGCCCAAAGCCCAGGCGCGTCCTTCGCCGTTTGTGCCTCCGTTGGCGGGCAACCCCGAACCCGTGGCCGTCGCGCAGAGTGAACCGGCCCCAGAGGTCGCGCCGCCAGCTCAACCAGTTCCACCCGTACGTGTCGAACCGGAGAACGCGACTCCGCCTCCGCCGGGCCCAGGGGGCACCCCGCCCGAACCGCACAAGGTCACGCTGAACGCCGGGATGCTGTTACCGGTGCGCCTTGATGACGGCCTGTCCTCGGGGCGCAACGCGCCCGGCGACGCCTTCCTCGCCACCCTCGATAAAGAGCTGGTGGTGGATGGCTTTGTGATCGCCGAGCGCGGCGCGCGGGTGGAGGGCCGCGTAGTGGCCTCCAACCCCGGCGGCAAAGTGAAGCGCGTTGCGGGAATCGCCGTCGAGTTGACACGCCTGCATACTTCCGACGGGCAGAACGTGGCCATCCAGACCGATAGTTTCGAACGGCACGCCGAGCCCGACCGCGGCGGAGACGTTGAAAAGGTGGCAGCCGGAGCCGTCGCCGGCGATGTCATACTGACCCAAGGAAAGCCCGCCACGCTCCCCTCGGAAACGCGCATCGGCTTCCGCCTGCGAGCGCCCCTCATCCTCACCGAGCAGTTGTAAGGAAAAGGGGACAGACGCATTTTCCACGCCGGAAAATGCGTCTGTCCCCTTTTTCTTCCCAGTGTGCACGAAAGATACTCATCCACCAGTCGTCCGAGGCCTTGCCACCGCCCGGTTCCACTATGCTAGCTTCGTAGTTGGAATGCGACTTTCCGCTGCGTTAACGATCGGTGTCCTGGTGGCCGCTTGTGGACAAGGGCAGGACACCCCCGCCAAGGGCGCGCCAATCGAAGCCAAGGGCCTGCCGCCTCGAGCGACTCCGGCCGATTACCAGGCCCAAACCAAGGCAGGCGCCGTGACGATTGCAGCCGAGTTCGCGGGACACTCGGTTCCCACGGCACAGGGGCCCCTCACCACGGAAGACTTTGTGGTGGTCGAAATGGCGTTGTTCGGCGCGCCCGACGCGCGGATGAAGATATCCGCCGACGATTTTTCGCTCCGCATTAATGGGAAGAAGGCGCCCTTGCCCAGCCTGCCATATGGGATGATACTCAGCTCCGTCAAAGATCCCGAGTGGGTGCCGCCCGAGCAAGCCAAATCGAAGTCCAAGGGCGGCTTGAGCACCGGCGGAAACGGCGACCAGGCTGACTCCAACGCGCCGCCCCCACCGGTCAAGATTCCCATAGAGGTACAGCGCGCGATGGCACAGCGCGTTCAAAAGGCCACGCTCCCGGAAGGCGACCGAACGCTTCCCCAGGCAGGACTGATTTACTTCCAGTACCGGGGCAAGACTCAGGGCATCCATTCGGTCGAGCTGATTTACGACGGCCCCGCGGGAAAGGCCACGTTGGCGCTGCAGCCATAGTATGCGCCATGTGCTCGTGTTGATCATCGCCGCAACGCTGGTTGGCGCGCAGCCGCAAAAGCTGGTGTTCCAGTCGAAGCGCGGCGACGTAATCTTCGCTCACGCGGCGCATGTAGCCCGGGAGAAGGGCGAATGCGCAACCTGCCATCCGAAGCTGTGGCCGCAGTCCGCCAAGGAACCGCTCAAATCCAGCGACGGTTGCCGCACCTGCCACAAGGCCGGCGGCCGGGGGTTTGAGATGAAGGGCAACTGCGTGAAGTGCCACCCAAACGGCGGCGCCAAGACTCCTTAATAAGTCATAACATTAACTTCAATTCAGACCCGCAACGCGCATTCCGCGCCCCGCGTTCCACTGCACAGGAGGTAACAATGAAATGAAACGGAAGCTACTACCCCTCGCCTCTGTGCTGCTGGGCACAATGTTGAGCGCTTGCGCCGTGAACGGCGCCTATGTCACGCGGTACGGCCCGCCGCCACCGCCGAGATACGGAATGGTCGGTGTGGCCCCCGGCCAGGGCTACGTCTGGACCGATGGATTCTGGGACCAGCGCGCCGGCAACTGGTTCTGGGTGGGTGGCCGCTGGGTTCACCCGCCCCGTCCGCGCGCCGTCTGGGTGCCGGGTAATTGGTCGCAGACACATCGCGGCTGGACGTTCCGCCGCGGCTATTGGCGGTAGCTAGCGATTTCTTCCTGTCCGCGGGGGCGAGGCATGCCTCGCCCCTACAAGGGCGCGGTGTAGGGGCCGGGCATGCCCGGCCCAAGGCGCTGAGGAACAAATCAAACAGTCGCGATACCTATCCCGAGATTGCCCGCACCGCGACTTCGATCGAACTCACCTCGCCGTCGCTGAGTTCGGAAAAGTCCTTCCGCCTGGAGGCCGCCAGCGTTCCGCGGTTCTGTAGGATGAGCCGCACCAGGAGAGACGCCCGCCGGTCGGGCATGTCGACGATCTCCATGGTGCGGCTCACGGCCCGGTCGAAGGTGCTCAGAAACCGAATCTCCTCGGCCAGATCTTTCCCGATGGTCTCCTCCACCACGCCGTACAAATACTCCGCGAACGGCGTTGCATCCCAGAAGCGGTACAGATCCTTGGTGGGGTTCCCGACTTCCATCCTGGCGTTGGCGGCCAGCGTCCAATCGATGAACGGCATTACCGATGCGGAGAAGCGTTCCAGTACGGCGTCATAGGCTCGCCGATCGCGCAGCATGACGGCGGAGACCGGAAACAACAACCCTTGTGGCGTGAAACCGCGGCGTGCCAGCACGTGATGGATCAGAAAACGGTGAATGCGCCCGTTTCCATCCTCGAACGGGTGGATGAGCACGAACCCGAACGCAACCGCAGCCGCGTCACAGATGGCGTCGACAGCACTCGCGCCCAGATGCAGTTGCGACGTCATGCGCATCCAGCCATCCATCAATTCCGGGACATCCTGGGGCTTGGGACACACGAAGTCGACGCCTTCGCTGTAATCGCTCCGCGTATGACCCACATAGTTCTGCTCCGTTCTCCAAGGATGTTTGGCATTGCGCCAATCGACGCTTGCGGCGTAACGCCGATCCACGATCGTGTTTTGAAGGGCCACGAATGCCGCGGCGTCGGCTGCATCGAACTCCGCCGCACCCGCAAGCGCCGCCACGAACCGTTCCGCACGGCTGGACGAGGGGGCCTCGCCTTCGATGGCGAATGACGACTTGGCCTCCTTCGTGAACAGGTAGTGAACGGCCCGAGCCAAAATCGAAGGCTCGCAGCCTCTGGCGACTTGACTGGCGCGCTCCTGTAGATTCCCGGCCATGGCCTCTCGAAGCCGCGGAGTCCGACGGATGAGCACGTTGTAAGTGCCGTCCCCGATCCAGTTGACGTTCACACGTTGCCGGCGGGCCCGGAACACCGGTCCTGTCAACTGTAGACTCTCCTGAGCCAAGTCCACATAGCCGGTAGGGGGCACGTCGGCGATGTCCAACCTGCGCCCGGTCAAAACTTCGTAGAGATACCAGGCCCGCCGCGTGAACCGCCCCGTGGGGTCCTCGCGAATCCAGCGCTCCATCTCATTCGGCTCCAGCGCGTGAGCCACCGCGTTCCAGACACCCGCATCCAAGGGTTCATATCGGAGCGCAAACCGAAGATGGCCGAACAATTCCTTGGGAGCATACCCGGCAGCGGCGGGGTACTGCTCCAGCACCTGCCCGTTCCCCACGACCGTCCGGCGGGCGCCGGCGATGGTTTCCGAGCGGACCGCCGGCGCCGGCACGCGCAACCCGAAATGCTCGATCAGCCATGCCAAACCGGCAGGGGCGGCCATGCGTGTGGATCCTTTATCTGCCATGTGAAAACATTATCGCACGGCTTAAGTAATTTGGAAACGTTATCCCAGCTTCAATGCTGTTCACTGAAACCGCTGCATCGAGGGCGGGCGCGCGTACGGGTTCACTCCTGGAGCGCCGTGAGCAATGCCGCCAATATGGGATGAAGCGTGGGCGCAAACGGGTTGGTGGCGGTGACTCCACGCCACGTAAAGCCTTCCTGGAGATCTTCCGACAGGAGCAAACGACACTCGGCCTCCGCCGACGCGGCCAGCACGACCGAGTCCCAAATTGCGAGGCCATGATCGGACGCCAGATCCATTGCGTTGACGATTACGGAGGTGGACGTCTCGACCACTGCATAAGCGTCGCGCCAACTCAGCACGGCTTCGCGCGCACGACCTGGACGCCGCTTGGCTTTTCGAACCAGTACGTTGAACAGTTCGCCCAACGTCTGAACCGGCAGCACGACAGCTTCCGGTGGCAATCGCTGGATCAGCTTCAGCGCCTTGTCGCGCATGACCGCTCCGTTGGCGCCTTCGGCGTAGGCCAGGACGTTCGTGTCCAACGCGATCCTCATGGGGCGTCGTCGTACAGTTCGTCACGCGTCCAGCGGCCGGCGTTCACAACTCGTTCTCTACGCAGTCGGGCGAAAAGAGCGGCGCGCGCGCCCTCCGCGGCCCGATTGTCCTTCACCACGGGCGAGATTGTCGCCACGGGCTTGCCGTGACTCGTCACGACGACGCTCTGACCCTGCTTCACGGTTCGCAGGAGTTCCGAGAACCGGCGATTGGCGTCCGAGGCCGAGACTACTTTGTTCACGGTGATCTCCCCAATGTAGTGACATTCACTACTTTACCGGAAACTCGACGCCGGCCGGCCCTCCGCGCCGGTTCGCCAATCCAAGTTGACGAGTTGCCCCATCTCGGGCTTTGGGTGCCCGGCTCCTGGTCGCAGACGCGTGATTCGCTGTTTCAACGCGCCAAGAGGTACGATCTCCTGGCCCGCCGCGATCTGCCTCCGAATGCTGTCGGTTTAGCCGGCAGCGGAAACGAGTTGGAGGCTGCCCAAGTGCCGGTAGTCTTTGGCGTTGTGTGTAACCAGCGGCGCGGACAGAACCAGAGCGGTGGCGGCGATCCACGCATCGGCTGCGCTCATCTGGCGCCCTTTCCTCACGCTCTCGTTTCGAACCTGAGCCCAGGTCGAACACAGCAGATTGTCCGAATTCAGGACTGAGAAATCCGTGAGATATGCCTCCAGCAAGTCCCGCTTGCGTTGTCCCCAATTCGCGTCCAGCGCTCCTTGGCGCATTTCCGCCAACGTCATGAACGAGACAATCAACTCGGCGCCACGGATGATGCTCACATACCGCGGGGCAAACACGGGGTGCCATTTGAAAATGAAGCTGGCAACATCTGTGTCAACGACCAGTCTTGCCGTTGCGTTTGGAGGAGAGGTCAGAACGGCGCTGCTCATAGATGAGGCGTACGTAGGCTTCGGATTCTTCGGCAGGTCCAGGATCGATGTGGCTCAACAGCCGGTCGAGATCGAACGGGCATGCCTGAACGAGGTTAGGCGGATACTTAACAGGCTGTGACGGTACACGTTCCATCTTGATAACCATTCTACCGCTACTGACGCATTCTGGGGGCGGCGGTCAAAGGAGGCCGCCGCCCATGTCGAAGCCTCGAAGGAAGAAGAAATCGCCGAAGCGGGGCCTGAGATTGTTGCCACGGGCTTGCCGTGACTCCTCGCGAACTCGACGCCGGATTGGGCGGCATCCGGCCCTCCGCGCCCGTTCGCCAATCCACGTTGGCGGGTTGTCCCCATTCGGGCTTTGGCCGCTCGGAGCACCCGCCTCGCCCGCGCGCCGTCTGGGTGCCGGGCTCCTGGTCGCAGACGCATGATTCGTTCCTTCAACGCCCAAAGAGGTACGATACGGATATGGACCTCAGGGAGATCCAGCCCGCTATTGAGACGCTTTCCAGTGAGCAGCAGATAGCCCTCTTGGGCTGGCTTGCCGAGCGAGCTCGCCGCCGATGGGATTCCCAGATCGAGCGCGATTTCTCGCCCGATGGTGCGGGCATGGAACTTCTCAACCAGGTCAAAGCGCAGATCCGCGGGGGCGAATCCGTGCGGATGGGTGACGGCCGGTAATATCGGTGAGTTTCCAATCTTTTGCCTTGCCGGAGTTTTAGAAATGCTATGAGTCGTTGCCTGCCAATGTCCGGGTGTTGGCCGACGCGAAGTTCGCATTGTTCCAGTCGGAGCCGTTTCATCCTTCTCTGCCGCTCAAGCAAAAGGGTGAGGTCTGGACAGTGGACATTGGCCGTTCGTATCGTGCCATCGCGTACCGCGAAGGCAACGACTTCCATTGGTTCTGGATCGGCACTCACGAGGCCGTAGCTGGTGGTAGATCTCGTAGCAATAGACCCGTTCACGGTAAATCGTCTCCACCCTGCCGACCGTCGGTAGCTGAAAGTAGTGCGCCGGAATCCGCGCAGTCGCCTTGACCAGCAGTGCGAGAAATCGTTCAATCACGGAAGTTGCGTGGCGACCTTCGCCATAAGAGCATGGTCGTCCGTTAGCCGGCGGACCATGACGCGGACGCCCCAGTAAAGTCCATCCACCAGGAGGTCCATTCTATTTTCCGCAGGGTACAGCATGATGGTCGCCGCGGCCGATCCCGTCGTCGGCCGCGTCGCCGAAAGTTCCAGTTCCTCTATCAGATCCTCAGGCAGGCTGGATTTTCCGATCCCTACACTGTCCTTACCAAGACCCAGGGCGTGCACAAGAGGATTGCGGAAGATTCGGTAGAGGGCGGTCGGGCCAGTTTTGGCGTCAACGCCGCCGGTCGGCTCCATCTCCCACGGGTAGTACCCTTCAAGGACCCCTTTGAAATGCGCTCCGGAGCCACCCGGTTCACTGTACAGCGCCGTCGAAAGTCCACTGATGAGGTCCAACAGAAAAGTGGCAGCGGCGAAGTTGCAACCCGCGCCGAGGTCTTGTGCGGGCATCGGTAGTCGTAGCATACAGTGGACGTCGTGAAAGAGCATGTCGACGTGACGGCGGATGAAGTGTTTTACTGTCGCCGGGGTGTTCGGATTAATGTCCAAACGATGATACGCCATGGGCGTTTACTCTATCGTGGCTGGATTGGAAGGACGGGCATGCCGCTTTAGCCAGAGCTTCCTTTTTGGCTTCCGCCTGCAACAATTATAGGCCAACCGCTCTGATTGGAGCCGTTTCTCCCATTTCTTCCATCCCGGGTGACTCTGGCGGCCCACGAAGGGGCCCACTCCGCTCGTCCCGGGCACGGAAGAATCCGGAAGTGCAGTTCGCGAACTCTTGAGCTCGCCCAAAGGCCCTGCGCGGCGGCAAGGAACGGCTTTCGCACGCCTCTCATTTCCGTTCACGGGGACCCGACGGCAGTAATCGCGGATCGCCAAGACGGGAAATTCCGGGTAGCGCAAAAACTTGTGGAAATTCGGCCAGTCATAAAAGGCTTGCATCCGACGGGCTATTCGCGGACAATTGAAGCCGATATGAGCAATATCAGATGCACATTTCAAGCGTTCTGCCTTCTTGCCATTGGCGTCGTGCTTGGGCGATGGACCCCTGTTTCAACCGCGTCGGCCCAGGTGTCACCTAAAGATGATGAAATGGTACTTGGGACTGTTCCAGTTCGTCTTGGGATGAAACAAGATGTCGTACTGAGCACGCTTGGCAAGCAGTACAAGCTTGAACACGTCGGGCAAGTGGTGGAGGGAGTGCAGTTTTGGACTGTGGGAACGAATGCCGCCCCCTCACAATCAGTTGGAAGCGTCCAATTCAAGCAAGACCGCCTGCTTAATGTCAGTAGAACTTGGGGTGAGACAGACGCCGATGACGCTTGGGTGTCTTTCTTTCGGAAGGTCTATGGAGCATTTGATAGTGCAAGCTCCCGAACCCCAATGAGCACACTGGTTTGTACAATCTCCCGGAATCCCACCGGGACTCTTACCGTCTTGACCTTCACTTTTGGCAATCGCCGTGTGAATTTATCCCTGAGCGAATACCTGGGCGGAGAACCGCTCGTGAAACCATTCAACTCGATAACGGCTGATGAAAGCGTGAGAGTCCCAGGTACGCCGTAGAAGACGTTTCGGCGGCATCGCCGGAATACGCAAGGAGTATCACAAACGAAGCAATGGGCGGCGGAGACCGCTGGAAGCGATCCGCGGGCGGTTCCAGACGCCGCGGTTGGAGGACGAGCAAATGGCAACGGGAATTCCGAAGCGGCTCACCGTTGGCGACATTCAGATCTATTTCGACGGCGACACTGCGCGCTATAAGTGCGCGCGTCCACTTGAATTGCCGGCAGTCGAGAAGGCGTTGGAGGTGTGGCAGGAATTTGTGGAGCGGTGGCTGGAACTGGCCGAGGCCCCGCGGCCGGTCACCCGACTACCGGAAGAGGTTGAGTTGCGGGCTGCGCTTGTGAAGGTTGGAGCGCACATGAAACGGCTTAACGTCGATAAGGAACTGCTGAAGCAGTTTCTCCGGAGTGCCGCGGAAGGGGCGTGCCGCACACGCTGGCCGCGCCTGACGGAGGAACAGCGCGAAGTGGTGTTAATGGAGGCCGTGGCCGCTCTGTGAATTCGCACACGTTTCAGGCTCAGCTCAGCCCCAGCTATGTGATCTTGGTGGAGGAGATGCGCGCGGCCGGTAGCTGGGTTGTCGGCATCCGCGGGCCTTGCCCGTTAACAGAGCACCTCCAGCCTTCCATGGATCTCAAGAACGCCAAACGTGAGGCATACTCTTTATCCAGGCGACACTTCCTGGAAAAAGCCATCGCCGAGATTCCAATCGAGTTTGAAGACCTGAGTTGGATCTCTTATTAGACAAGGCTCTGCCGCCGATGCCAAACGGGTACGTCAATAGGCGGATTCAAATTCGTCGCCGCCTCCAGAGGTCGGGGGCACAGGCGGGCACGCACCGGACGTTTCCAGTGGTTCTCAGCACTTCCTCCCGTCACGCCCGTCACGGAAAGAAATAGGTACTGGCAAGTTGGCATCCCGCTGGGGACCTCAATTCACGGATTCCTTCCGTGACACGCCGCTCACGTCAACTGGAGCAAATGGGTAGGCCAGAGGGATGAAAAGTCCCCATCTCGAACTCTGCCCGCTCGGAGCCCGAAACAGCGATCTGGCGTGTATCGGGAAGCCAGTCCTTACGTGAACAGCAGTGATCCTACGCCCAGTCTTCCCCTTTGGGCGTATGCTCGCGCATGTAGCCGGGGTCGATCTCCAGCCCCAGTCCCGGCCCCTCCGGAAGCTGGAACAGCGAGTTCTTGATCACCGGCGGCTTGTTGGCGGCCATCTTCTCGTAGATGCGCCCAGGCCGGCCCAGACGGTTTTCGGAACGGTAGAAATTCGGAATCCCGGCGGCCAGGTGAACCGAGGCGTACGTCCGCACCAGCGATCCGATGTTGTGCAGCGCCACCGGCGTGCGGTTCAGTTGCGCGTAGTCGGCGATCTTCCGGCAGCCGGTGATGCCGCCCGCGTAGGAGATGTCGGGATGTATGATGTCCACCGCCTGACTATCCACGAAGGGCTTGAACTGTTTGACGAGCTCCAGCTTCTCGCCCGTCAGAATCGGCGTCCGCGTGGCCCGCTTGATGGCCATCCATCCCTCGCAAAACTCCACGCTGCTCAAGGGGTCTTCGAAGAATAGCGGGTGGATGGCTTCGGTGGCTCTCGATACGGCAATGGCGCTGGGCGTGTCCCACTGGTTGTGGGAATGGACGGCGATATCGATGTCGTCCCCCACGGCCTCGCGCACATTCGCGAACCCGCGCGCGATCTTCTTCAATTGCGCCGAGGTCACCACCGGTCCCAGGCTCTCGCCGGGGACAGCCTGCGTCGGCTCGATCTTGTACGCCGTAAATCCTTCGGGCTGCTCGCGGATCATTTGCGCCCACTCGCGGCAGGAAGCCGGGCTGCTCATGTCCTTCAGAAAATCGCCGTGCGAGTACATCGGCACGGCATTCCGCTGCGGCCCTCCCATCAGCCTGTAGATCGGCAGTCCCAGAACCTTGCCGGCAATGTCCCACAGCGCAATGTCAATCCCGCTGATCAGGGGTATGCTCGGCACGAAGGGATGAATGGCGCCGGTCATAGAGAGGAAATGGCGCTCAATGGCCAGCGCGTCGCCGCCCACCAGGCGCAATTGCGGGATGCGCGCGCGAGCCATTTTGGCATCCACGCCGGTTTCCCCGTACCCGGTGACTCCGGCGTCGGTTTCGATTCTGACCAGGCACCCGTCGGTCTGGAAATCGAGCTGCAGCGCCTTAACGGCCGTGATCTTCACCGCGCCAAGCAACGGCGCGGCCAGCGCTTGATAGTGCTTCAGCCACGCCCCAGCGGGCAAAGCCAGCGCCAATCGCAGAACGTCTCTGCGCGTCCACATGACCTATGCCCCCAGAATCTCCAGATACCGTGCCATGGCTTCGATTCCGCGGAACAGGTTCGGCAGGTGGAACTTCTCGTTGGGCGCGTGCAGGTTGTCGTCCGGCAGCCCGAACCCCATCATGACGCTGGGGACGCCCAAGTAGCGGTCGAAAACTCCCACGATGGGAATGGACCCGCCCGAGCGGATGTACACCGTTTCTTTGCCGAAGATCTGCTTCATGGCTTCGGCCGACGCATGGATAAACGGGTTGTCCGGGTTGGTCAGCGACGGCGCGCCCGCGCTCAGCACCTTGAGTTCGGCGGTGACGCCCTTGGGGCACGCGGCCTTCACCGCCGCCTTGGTCTGCTCGATAGCCTCCTCCACCCGCTGATCGCCCACCAGGCGCGTGCTGATCTTGGCCACCGCGCGGGCCGGAATCACGGTCTTGGCGCCTTCGCCGGTGAAACCGCCGCGGATGCCGTGCACTTCCACCGTGGGCCGCGCCCACACGCGCTCGAAGAGCGGAACCTCGGGCTCGCCCACCAGCTCGCGCGCGCCCATTTCAATTTCGGTGTACTCCTTCTCGTTGAACGGCAGCCGCGCCCAGGCTTCGCGCTCCTTGGGACTGGGCGGCACCACGCGGTCGTAAAAACCGGGGATGAGGATGTGGCCGTTCCGATCCTTCAGCGCGCAGATAATCTCCGCGATCGCCTGCATCGGGTTGGGCGCCGCGCCGCCGTACACGCCCGAATGCAGATCGTGGTTGGCGCCCTCGACCAGCAGCTCGTAGTACACCAGGCCGCGCAGCCCCACGCAGATGGTGGGGAACTCGGGCGCGAACATTTCGGTGTCGCACACCACCGCCGCATCGGCCTTCAGGCGCGGCGGCCTGGTTTTGACATACTCCTCGATGTGCTCGCCGCCGGTCTCTTCCTCGCCCTCCAGCAGGAACTTCACGTTGACCGGTAACTTGCCAGTGGTCTTCAGCAGGCCCTCCACCGCCTTGATCTGGATGTAGACCTGGCCTTTGTCGTCGCAGGCGCCGCGCGCGAAGATGTCGTTGCCGCGGATCTCCGGCTCGAAGGGCGGCGACTTCCATTCGTCGAGCGGGTCGGGCGGCTGCACGTCGTAGTGGCCGTAGAAAAGAATGGTGGGCTTGCCCGGCGCATTCAACCACTCCGCATAGACCAGCGGATTGCCTTGGCCTTCGATCAGCTCGGCGGAGGTCATGCCCGCCGCGCGCAACTCGTTCATGGCGAATTCGGCGGCGCGCCGGATATCGGGTTTGTTTTCCGAAAGCGCGCTGATGCTCGGGATGCGCAGGAAGGTCTTCAGCCCCTCCAGAAAATCGGACTGGTGCTGCTGGTAGTAGTTCATTGTGGCTCCTGGTCGATTGTATCGCGGCGGGGTGTACCATGAAAGCGCCAGCCTCCACGCCGAGGCCACTCAGAGGGATATGCATACCAACCGACTTGCCAACCAGCAGAGTCCTTACCTGCTGCAGCACGCTCACAACCCGGTGGACTGGTTTCCGTGGGGGCCGGAAGCCTTCGAAAAGGCCCGTCAAGAAGACAAGCCCATCTTCCTTTCCATCGGCTACTCGACGTGCCATTGGTGCCACGTCATGGAGCGCGAGTCCTTCGAAAACCAAGCCATCGCCGCGCTGCTCAACCGCGATTACGTCCCCATCAAGGTGGATCGCGAAGAGCGCCCGGACGTGGATCGCATCTACATGACCTTCGTGCAGGCCACCACCGGCGGCGGCGGATGGCCCATGTCGGTCTGGCTCACTCCCGATCTCGAA
>Ga0326727_10005951_pt1 | contig 34090 bp, 23 predicted proteins | sample MB2enrmetagenome_FD_207643 | JGI IMG/M metagenome (GOLD analysis project Ga0326727, IMG submission 207643) | Lab enriched peat soil microbial communities from McLean, Ithaca, NY, United States - MB29MY | ecosystem: Environmental > Terrestrial > Soil > Wetlands > Peat | place: USA: New York...
TGTCGTTCGGAGCGGCGTTTGGCGCGAAGCGCGACTGCCGCACCGCAGATGCCGCGCAGGCTCGCTCCGCTTCCGGTAACATATTAGAGGTACCTATTGCAGAATGAGCCTGAAAGCCAAGCTGGAAGCAGTCATCTACGCCGCGGAGGAGCCGGTCACCCTGGCCCAGCTCGCCGCCCTCTTTGCCGCCGACGCCTTTGAATGGAAGGCGCAGCAGGAAGCTGCGTCTGCCGGGCAGGCCGCGGAAACCGCATCGGCCGCCGCCCAACCCCTGCCCCTGGTGAACGAGGAGTTCGCATACCTGGAGCCGGATTCTGCCCCAACCGAGCCAACCGGCGTTCACGCTGAACAAGCTGAACAAATCGAGCAAACCGCTGAGGCTCAACTTGAATCCGGCCCTGCCACCGCGGAGACCGGCCCAAACGGCAGCCCCGCGGCGCTCACCGAAGCCGAAGCCGCTGAGGCTGAACTCGAAGCTCGCCGCCTGGCTCGCCAGCGCGACCGCGAGGTCCGCGAGATTCTGCGCCCCTTGCTCGACGAGCTGATCGCCTCCAGCGTCTCCGACGACCGCGGCGTCGAGATTCGCGAGATCGCTGGCGGCTTCCGCATGGCCACCAAGCCCGAGTGCCACGACGCCGTCCGCCTCTTCGTGAAGAGCCTAAAGCCAGCCCTCCGGCTCTCCTTGCCGGCGCTGGAGACTCTGGCCGTCATCGCCTACAAGCAGCCGGTCACCGCCCCCGAGGTCAACGAAATTCGCGGCGTGGACACATCCGCCGTCTTCGGCACGCTGCTCTCCCGCAAGCTGATCACCACCGCCGGACGGAAAGCGGTTATCGGCCGCCCTATCCTCTACAAAACCACCCGCGAGTTCCTCCTCCGCTTCGGCCTCCGCGACGTCTCCGAGCTGCCCTCCATGGAGGAGTTCGAAAAGCTGGCCGCAGTTGAACTCGAAGAGCCGGAGACCGCGGCCGGAGAAGACTCCGAACAGAGAGCAAACCCGGCCCTGGGCCTCGAATTCGACGAAGCCGCCAGCGAAGATCTTGAAGACGTGCCGGACGAAGGCCTGTTATCTGAACCGGCGCCCCAAACGAATTCCCCAGAACCCTCTACGACCGCCGGGACGGCGGCCGGCAACTAACCCTCAATCCCCGCAGAGGCCGCTCCTGCCGCGCCTCCCCCTACAGAGCAGGCAGAAACCGAGACGTTCCCCCATGGCGATCCCCAAAACGAAGAAGCCCGTTGCGAAGAAGCCCGTAACGAAGAAAATCACGAAGAGCAAGAAGACCGCGCCCCTCAAGCCTGAATCGACCGAGCCAGAGCTCGCAGCCACACCCGATCTCGAAATCCCCAAAATTGAAGACCCCATCGGTGACGAGACTGACGGCGAGGCCAAAATTTCCGTTGATCAAGCTGCGGAAAAACTCGAAGCTGAGTCGGCTTTGTATCAGGGCACGACTTCAGTCGTGCCGAAAGCGCAACAAAAAAATGGCCGGGCTTTAGCCCCGGAGCCCGATGCCGCCGAGCCGGAGTTCACTCCCCAGCCCAGGGACCCCGCGGACGGGTCTTCGTCCGTGGGGTGGAAGCCCCGTCCCCCCGCCAAACCCGAGCGCCTCCAGAAGATTCTCGCCGCCGCCGGCGTAGCCAGCCGCCGCGGCGCCGAAGCGATGATCGAGCAGGGCCGCGTGCAGGTCAACGGCAAATTGGTCACCGTGCTGGGAACCAAGGCCGACGCTGGCCGCGACCACATCCGCGTGGACGGCAAGCTGCTCCAGGGCCCCGAGCGCCTCCGCTACTTTGTCCTCAACAAGCCCCGCGGTTTCGTCACCACCGTTAAGGACCCCGAGGGCCGGCCCACGGTGATGCAGTTTTTCGACAAGATGAAGGAGCGCCTCTACCCCGTCGGCCGCCTGGACTACATGAGCGAAGGGCTGCTGGTCGTCACCAACGACGGCGAGCTGGCCAACCGCCTCACCAAGGCCTCCTCCGGCGTGGAAAAGACCTACTTGGTCAAGGTCGCGGGCCAGCCCACCGAATCCGAACTGGACATTCTGCGCGGCGGCGTCGCCATCGAGCGTGGCAAGCCGGGATCACCCCCGGTGCGCACCTCCCCGGCCCGTATCCGCCAGGTCCGCCAGGGAGACAATCCATGGTACGAAGTGGTTCTCATTGAGGGCCGCAACCGCGAACTACGCAAGATGTTCGAGGAGGTCGGCCATTTCGTCGAAAAAATCCGCCGCACCGGTTACGGCCCTCTGATTCTCGACCAGGAGCCGGGACAGATGCGCGAACTGCAACCGGAGGAGGTGGCTGCGCTGCGTCAGGCCGCCGAGGGCAAGCTGCGCACCCCCAAATCCAAGGAACTCCGCCGCCGCAACCTGCTGGATGCAGGCCTCTTGCCCACAGTCCTTCCCAAGCCCAGCAGCCGTCCGCACGCTGCCAGGCCGATGGACGAGATTGCTCCAGTGGCAGACCGACCAGCTTTCCATCCCAAGAAATTTGGCCCCGGCCGGGATCGGACAAGCGGGAGAAGCCGGACAGACCGGACAAACAGGACAAGCCGCCCCTCCGGGCCTGCGAAGTCCTTCGCCAGCGGCGCGGCTAACAAGCTCTTCCGCCCGGCGCGCCCCTCTGGCTCCTTCGACAAGAACGCAGCCAAGCCCTACCGCCCGGATCGCCCATTCGGTGAAGACCGGCCCTTCACCGCCATAGCCGCCTGGAAGAAGCCGGAGCGCCCTGCGCGTTCAACCGGCGAGGGATTCCGCCCCGCTGCCGGCCGCAGCTTCGACCGCTACACGGCCCGGCCAGCCTCACGCCCAGCATGGAAAAAAGACGACCGCCCCGCCCGTCCGCCGGCTGGCTTTGCCGCTGGCTCAGCACGCGAAAGCCGTCCTGCCGCTGCCCGCCCCTTTACCCCGAAACCCGCCTGGAAGAAGCCGGAGCGCTCAGCCCCAAATCGATCTGGTCCAGAGCGCTCAGAGCGTCCAGCCCACTATGCCCGCCCGGAACGCTCTGCCCGGCCGGAGTACAAGCGTCCCTCCGCGCCACGTCGTGAAGTCCCCGCCCGCGCAGCCCGGGTTTTTGATGAAGACCTTGGCCCAGTCCGTCCGCCCAACCTTCACATCGAAGAGATCACGGGCTCGGACCGTCCCAGCGCGCCCCGCCCCTTCCGGAGCGAAGGCGGATTGGCGCGCCCATTCACCACCAGCAGCGGAAAGCCTCGCGCCGGCGGCGCGCGCCCCAGCACAAAATCGTTCAAACCCGGGGCCCCCGCGGACAGGTCTTCGTCCGTGGGGTGGAAGCCCGGCAAGGGTCGCCCTTCCAGTTCGTCCCGGCCTTACACACCGCGCACCGAGAACGCATCAGACTATCGCCCCACCAAGACCAAGCCCTACCCCAACTCCGCCTCCCGCGCGGAGAGAAAAACCGGTCCCGGCTGGAAGCCAAACCCCGGGGCCCCCGCGGACAGGTCTTCGTCCGTGGGGTGGAAGCCCCGCTACGGCCCCGGCAAGCCCGCATTCGGCTCGCGCTCCAAACTAAAACCTGGCAGCTCCGCCAAACCCAGCCACAGAGTCAAAACCGGAGGGAAGAAGCACGGTTAAGAATCTGATTCCGCCAGTCGTACAGGTGGAAATTCCACCGAATCGCAGCATAAAGTGGTCTGTATGGAGACTCAGCAAATACGGCCAAACTGGCAAACTCGCTTGACGGAACGGGTGCGAACGGCTTTAAACGGACGAATGCCCTCTGCGATCCAGCACGACCAGTCGGGGTTGACGGTGACAGTGTTTGACGCCGACGGCTCTGTCACTACGACCAAGGTGAAATGGCAAGATGTAAATGGTGCGGTCGCATACAAGCGCGACTGTTATACCGTTGATCAGATACGGGTCGGGTTCACTACAGAAAAAGGCGAAATTGTAGTGACCGAGGATATGGAAGGATGGGAAGCCCTGATTGATGTTCTCCCGTCCTATTTACCTGGAACGCTCAACAGAGCAGATTGGTGGGGTAAGGTTGCACAGCCGCCCTTCGCCACCAATCCGACAACTCTTTTTTCCGCGAGATAGCACCCATGGCAAACACCTTTGGCACAGACATTCTCATCCAGGCGCCCGACCCCAAAAAAGCGGCAGCCTTCTACGTCGACCATCTCGGCTTCGAGATCACCGGCGAAGAGCCGCAGATGATCAGCCTTCATGGCCCCCACATCAACTTGTTCATCGAGCGCGGTCCGGCGCTGGGACCGGTCCTGGAAGTCACAGTGGACAGTGTGGAAGGAGCCAGGGCTAGGCTCGTGAATAACGGCTGCGAAGTTATCAAAGATGAACCGGAGTTCCCCAGATGCTACATCAAGGACCCGTTCGGCCTGATCTACAACCTGACAATTTAAAATGAACCACCCTTATCACCATCTGGTGATAATATAGGTGATATGGGGGTCATATGAGAGCAACTGTGGCGCTCGACGACGATTTAATCCAAAAGGCTCAGGAGTTTACGGGCGTAACCGAGAGAACGGCCCTGCTCCGCAAAGCCTTGAAGGCGTTGATTCACCTGGAGGCCTCGCGACGGCTTGCGGCGGTTGGGGGGTCGGAGCCGGACCTGGAGGAGATCAATCGCACCAGGGCTGACAGTCTATGATCCTGGCCGACACATCCATCTGGGTTGACCATCTTCGCAACCGCAACCCGGAGATGGAGCGGCTCCTTGGCGGCGGGCAAATTGGGATGCACCCCTTTATTGTCGCGGAGATCTCTCTTGGCTCTCTGCACAATCGGCAAAAGAGGCTCAACGATCTGGGAGCGCTGCTCGAAGTCACCGTGGCCACGCTCAACGAAGTGCGGCACATGATCGAGACGCACGCTCTCTACTCGAAGGGCATCGGCATCACGGACGCGCACCTGATCGCCTCCTGCCTCATGACTCCGGGGACGCAGTTGTGGACCCGCGACGGCGCTTTGAAGAAGGTTGCAGCGGCTCTGGGCATTATCGCCAATCTGCCTTGAGATTTCTCCTGAGACAGACGCCGTGATCATGCGATCAGAATAGGGTTGCAGTTCGAGTACTGCGTTACCCCGGATACGCTCCCGTAATGTAGCCCTGCAACGCCTGAATGGCCTGCTCCTGGCCGGAGATCACGCACTTCACCAGGTCGCCAATGGAGATCACACCCACCACGACGTCATCCTGCAATACCGGGAGATGGCGAATACGGCGTTCGGTCATCATGGTCATGCAATCATCCACCGTGTGCCGCGGGCTCACATAGACCACCGGGCTGGTCATGATCTGGTGGACCTGGGTCTCTTTGGCAGTATGGCCCTGCAGAATTCCTCTGCGCGCGTAGTCGCGCTCCGACAGGATGCCCACCAGCCGCTTATCGGAAAGCACCAGCAAGGCCCCGACACCGTGCTCAGCCATGATCTCGAGCGCTTCGTAAACCGATTGCTCGGGCGCTATCGACAATACTTTATCGTTGTCTTTCTGCTTCAGCACCAATCCAATGGTGTCGGTAATCTTCATCGGAACCTCCTGGCCTCTGGCAGCAGTCATCCCGGCCCGGCACCTAGTCAATATAGCCCATCCGCATAACGATAGAACAGTACAGAAGGGGATCGTGGCCTATAATTTCACCAGCGTACGCACCCCATCTCCGGAGAACCCTTCAATGTCCATGAAAACCCTTCGCTTCCTCCCCGCGATGCTGTTGGCCGCCTCGCTCAGCCTGCACGCCGCCAATAAGCCCACGCCTGCCTCGCCCGCGCCGGCCTCTGTTGACCCCTACACCGAGGTGCAGCCCGCCACGGAAACGCTCGATCTGGCCATGTACCAGCGGATTCGCGACGAGGGGCTGAACCACTCGCACGTGATGGATTTTGCCACCGCGCTGATGGACGGCATAGGGTCGCGCCTGACCGGCTCGCCTAATTTGGAGAAGGCCAACGCGTGGACCCGCGACACGCTGACCAAAATCGGCCTGGAGAACGCCCGCCTGGAGGATTGGGGCGAGTTCGGCATGGGCTGGCAGCAATTGAATACCTGGGCGCGCATGGTCACGCCGGACACCGCAGTATTGATTGTGCAGGCCACGCCCTGGTCCCCCTCAACCCCCGGCCCGGTCACCGGTGACGTGGCTTTCGTCAACATTCAGGCGGAGAAGGACATCGATCAGTACAAGGGCAAGCTGGCCGGCAAGGTGGTTTTGCTGGGCACCATGCGCGACGTTCCGCCTGTAGACAAGGCCCTCTTCGAGCGTTACAGCGACAAGGAATTGGATGACATCGCCGCATTTCCAGTCAACGCCGGCGCGGCGGGACCTTCCCCGGAGATGCAGGCGCGCATCAAAGAGCGTCAGGAGCGGTCTCGTTTACTCGAAAAGATTGGTCAGTTTCTGGCCGGCGAGAAGATAGCCGCGGTCATTGAGCCCAGCCGCGACGGCAAAAACGGCGGCGGCTCGGGCGGCACCATCTTCGACGACAACGGCGCCACGCTCGGTCGCACGCCCTACCTGGCCGAAAAGCGGGTAAAGATTCCCGTGGTGGTGGCGGCCATCGAGAGTTACGGACGTCTCTACCGGCTCACCCAGGCCCACGCTCCGGTCAGCGTCGAAATCGACGTTGAGACCAAATTCACCGGCGAGCACCAGCACGGCTACGACACGGTGGCCGAGATTCCCGGCACCGACCCCAAGCTGAAGGAGCAGGTGGTGATGGTAGGCGGCCACCTGGATAGCTGGATAGCCGGCACCGGCGCCACCGATAACGGCGCGGGAACCATCGTGGCCATGGAGGCCATGCGCATCCTGAAGGCACTGGATGTAAAGCCGCGGCGCACCATCCGCATCGCCCTGTGGACCGGCGAGGAGCAGGGCATCTTCGGCTCCAAGGGCTACTGCACCATCCACTTCGGCTCGGCCAAGCTCTCCACCGAGCCTGACCAGCTCGAACTGCCGGAGTTCATGCGCCGTGCGGCCGGTCCACTCGAAGTCAAGCCGGAGCAGAAACTCATCTCCGCCTACTTCAATGTGGACTACGGGGCGGGCAAAATCCGCGGCGTTTACACGCAGGGCGACACGGCCATCGCGCCCATCTTCGCCCAGTGGATCGCGCCGCTCAAGGATCTGGGCGTCACCACCATCTCCAACCGCAGCGTAGGCGGTACCGACCACCTGAGCTTTGACGCGGTGGGCATTCCGGGCTTCCAGTTTATTCAGGATGAGCTGGACTACGGCTCCCGCACCCACCACTCCAACGAGGATGTCTACGAGCGTCTGCAACCCGCCGACCTGAAGCAGATCGCCACCGTCGAGGCCATCTTCCTCTGGAACGCGGCGCAGCGCGACCAGATGCTGCCGCGCAAGCCCCTGCCGCAGCCCGACCAGGAAGAGAAGAAGCGCGTGCCCCTAGAGGGCATCTTCCCCGGAGCGGTTCCGCCGGCGACAGCGGAGAAAAAGTAGCGATTTTCAGGAAAGGCTTCTATACGATGGGTTGACGCGGGTCTTTTCTTCCGGGCGAGGGCCGGACCAAGTCGAGCTGTCTCTGGCACGGCTGGGGCCTTTGGAATCCACGGTCTCCAGCTCAGCTTCACTCACCTCGACGGCCACGCTTTGCTGGATGAGGTCCATCGTGAGCACCACGCGCAGGCTGTTTTTCCGCCGCACCACCACGCCCTCCATCCCGGCCAGCGCGCCGGATCGAATCCGCGCCCGCTGCCCCACGGTCAGCAATGGGTGCGGTTCAGGGCGGCGCAGGGAAAGCCCCGCGCGCAACGCGTCGATCTCCGCCTCCGGCAACCAAGCCGGCTGGCGTCCCGTGCCTCCCACAAAGCTCAGAACACCCGGAACTTGCAGCACCGGCACGCGCTCGCTGCGGATGATATGGACAAATAGGTAGCCGGGAAACAACGGCAGGTCCAGGGTGACCTTCGAGCCGTCGCTCCACCTGCGCTGCGTGCGGTAAAGGGGCAGATAGTGCTCAATTCCCCTCAGGCTCAGGTGCTGACTCACGCGCTTCTCGTGGCGGGGCGTGGTGTAGACAGCAAGCCACTTTGCCTCCACTTGCTTCTCCGCCGGACTATCTGTCTCCGCTCCGTCTGCGTGATGAGCGATCTTCTGTTGTGCAATCTCCGACAACTTTCGCCCTCCTCACCAGAGCCGCCAGCTTCACCTACGGAAAAATTACTCCACGGTGACCGACTTGGCCAGGTTTCTCGGCTGGTCTACGTCGCAGCCGCGGCGCACGGCGATGTAATACGCCAGCAACTGCAACGGCACAATCTCGATCAGCGGCACAAGCAGTTCGATGGCCGGAGGAATGGGGATCACGTGCTCCACCAGTCCGCCGATAATCGCGTCGCCCTCGGTGGCGATGGCAATCACCCGCCCCGACCGCGCGGTCACCTCCTGAATATTCGACAGCGTCTTCTCGTAGCGGAGTTTTGATGCGGGATCGGCCTCGTCTCTCGTGGCCAGAACCACCACGGGCAACGTTTCATCAATCAAAGCATTGGGCCCGTGCTTCATCTCACCCGCCGGGTAGCCCTCGGCGTGGATGTAAGAGATCTCCTTCAGCTTAAGCGCGCCTTCCAGGGCGATGGGGAAGTGAATGCCGCGGCCGAGATAGAGAAAATCGTTGGATGTGGAGAATATCTTCGCCAGTTGCTCGCATTGCGCGGAGCAGGAGCGCAGCACCTCTTCAATTTTTACGGGAATGCGGCTCAACTCCTCGATCAGCGCCACCGACTGTGCCTGATCGAGATGCCCGCGCAGTTGGCCCATCTTGAGCGCCAGCAAAAACAACGCGGTAAGCTGCGCGGTAAAGGCCTTCGTCGAGGCCACGCCGATCTCCGGTCCCGCGTGGGTGTAAATGGCGCCATGCGCCTCTCGCGCCACCATGGCGTCCACCACGTTGCAGATGGCCACGGTCTTCGATCCCAGAGCCTTCATCTCGCGCTGCGCGGCCAGCGTGTCCGCCGTCTCGCCGGATTGCGTGATCAGCAGCCCCAGCGCCTTGGCGTCGGGAATCGGATTGCGATAGCGGTACTCGCTGGCGTAGTCCACATCCACCGGCAGCCGCGCCAGCCGCTCGATCATGTATTTGCCCGTCAGCGCGGCGTGCCAACTGGTGCCGCAAGCGGCGATGTTAATGCTGTCGGCGGTGGCCAACTCCTTGTCGGCAATCTTCATCTCCTCGAGAAAGACCTTGCCCGAGTCCAGCGAAACGCGCCCCAGCGTGGTGTCGTTAACTGCTCGCGGCTGCTCCCAAATCTCCTTGAGCATGAAGTGCTTGTAGCCGCCCTTTTCCGCCTGGATCGGGTCCCACAGAATGCGTGTAATCTCGCGCTGAATGGGCTTGCCGTCAAAGTCGGTCAGCTCCACGCCGGCCAGCGTGAGGATGGCCATGTCGCCGTCGGCCAAAAAGTAAATGTTGCGCGTGTGATGCAGAATGCCCGGCACGTCGGAGGCCACAAACGACTCCCCCTCGCCCACCCCGATCACCACCGGCGGCCCAAAGCGCGCGGCTACAATCTTGTCGGGTTCCAGAGCCGATAAAAAGACCAGCGCAAAGGCTCCGGTCAGCCGCTTCACGGTGCGCCGCACGGCCACTTCCAGCGGAATGGGTTTGCCGGCCTTCTCGGCCTCCTTCTGAACTTGCTCTATGAGGTGGGCAACAATCTCCGTGTCCGTCTCGGTGACAAACTTGTGCCCCTGGGCGATCAGCTCGCGCTTCAGCTCCAGGTAATTCTCCACAATCCCGTTGTGCACCACCACGATGCGCCCCGAGCAATCGCGATGCGGGTGGGCGTTCTCTTCCGTGGGCCGCCCATGCGTAGCCCAGCGCGTGTGCCCGATGCCGAAGCTGCCCTCGATGGGATGTTCGCGCAAAACCTCTTCCAGATTGCCCAGCTTCCCCGGCGCGCGCCGCACCTCCAGCGTCTTGCTGGCGGGCGAGCCCACGGCGATCCCCGCCGAGTCGTAGCCGCGGTACTCCAGCCGCCGCAGCCCTTCGATGATGACCGGAACAACCTTCTTGGGACCAACATAACCGACAATTCCGCACATGCAACAATTCTAAGCGAGACTGGCCAGCGAAGCGTGATGCCCCGCTGTAGATCGCTGATTCCGGTGGGAGCTGGGTAGCCCATCTCTCTATAAAAATCTATGCGCCCCGCACTCGCCGCGTTCTTGTTTTTGCGGCATCGGGGTCCCCAACGGCAGGTCTTAGTCGTTGGTGTGATCTAGGGTGGGAAGGAGTCTTGTATCTGGGCACGACTGACCCCTGAATGCACCCCCTCCAGACGGCAAGTGAGGTCCGCAAACCGGGCTCCGTCGCCCCGCCAGCGCAACTTCCGGTATAATCTCCTTGAGTCGCGGAGAGATGGCCGAGTGGCTGAAGGCGGCGGTTTGCTAAACCGTTGTAGGGTCAAAAGCTCTACCGGGGGTTCGAATCCCCCTCTCTCCGCCATGCATTCTTAAGTGTTTTATATTGTTTAGATTACATCACATAAACCCCGCATCGCCGGGCAATTTCGGCGAATTTCTTCCCCAGAGAATTCCATATGTCGCCGGAAATCAGCCTTAAAAGAAGACTTTTCTCTGGCATGACCATCGAAGGTCTGCTTATACAAGCAGCACATGAGGGGTTTTCATGTGTGGCATAATCGCCGAAGTCTTTGACATATAATTACTTATGCTTGACTCGAGTGGTTCAATAGCGTAGCCGAATCAATCATTTAGAAAGGAAAACCACATGTCGAACGACTTGTCCCAAATCTGTGAAATGCTTGCCAACAAGTACAAGGACCAGAACCAGGGGAGTTCGGCAGCCGGACGATTGCGTTCATGGATTGCAGGCGAGTTGCCATTTACGTACCCCGAGGTTCTTAGTGAACACCTTTCCGAGGAACATATCAGCCTTTTGTTCGATGCATTTTGGCAAGTTGTTCCCTTCGGCACTGGAGGCCGCCGGGGGCGCGTTGGCTACGGTTCAAATCGCATCAACCCGACAACAATCGCCATCACCGTGCAGGGACATTGCGATTATTTGCACGCCACCTTCGGCCGCGAGAAAGAGCTTTCAGTTGTCGTTGCGAACGATGTGCGGGTCTTCAACGATCTGGCGGGCGCCTACCGGTTTCTTGGAACCCAACACCCTCTGCTTGGGCTCTCATCCCGCCGATTGGGCCGGCTGGCGTGCGAGATTTACGCCGCTAACAACATCATCGCCTACTTTGCTGAACCGCGCCAGGAGTTTGCCGTCCTGAGTACCCCCGAGCTTTCATATCTGATAAGTCAACTCCAAGCTGTAGGCGGGGTGAACATATCAGCTTCCCACAACCCGCCGGACGACAATGGAATAAAACTATATGACGAGTTTGGTAGCCAACCCATTGCACCCAACGACCAACGGCTTGTAGAGGCAATGGACCGTGTCCACAGCGTGGAGCGAATGACCTTCGAAGATGCGATTGCGTCAAATATGGTTCGCCCTGTGCCTCCTGGTTTTCACCAGAGTTACATTAGTACGTATATAAGTCTGTTTGGAGTGCAGAACCGCGTTGATGCTGACTTGCCGATCGTCTTTACACCGTTGTGCGGGTGCGGCCTGACAACTGTTGGGGAAGTATTGACTGCGCTGAAGTTTACTGTCTTGATTCCTCCAGACCAAGGCCCGGACGGAACCTTCGCAGCCATTCCATTTCGGGCTCCAAACCCCGAAGTCCCTCAGGCCACAGAACCCGCAAAGGAGTTTGCAGATAGTCAAGGGTCCGGCATCGTCTTATCCTCCGACCCGGATGCAGACCGCATAGGCCTCGAGGTGAAGTTGGCGAATGGCTCTTGGCATCATTGCGACGGAAATCAGATTGCCGCAATCCTCTGCTATTACCTGATGCTGGACCCCCAAGGCCCAAGGCGAAAGGGTCTAGTTATAGAGACACTTGTCACCACCAGGATCATCGGCAAGATCGTGGAGCGTGCCGGTGATTCCTTCCTCGTTGATGACTTGCTCGTAGGGTTCAAATATGTCGCGGACGTATTGAAGACGCTCAGGAAAGGGCAGCCTTACAAGCAGATTACGTGCTCCCCGGACCGGCTTGTCCTCGCAACTGAAGAAAGTCACGGCGTTATTGTTGTTCCCACGATTCTCGACAAGGACGCAGTGCCTGCGTGCATGTATCTGGCTGCTCTGTACCAGAGACTCAGGCGCGAGGGGCGCAACTTGCTGGATTACTACATCGATGTCCTTGACGATGTGGGGCCTTATGCGGACTCTAACCGCTCCATCATGATGAATGGAGCAGATGGCGTCGGCATGCGCGACAGCATTATCGCTTCGCTCAGGGAAACTCCTCTCCATTCCATTGACGGGCTTGTCCTGCGCAGCGTAATCGACCATTGGGACACCAACCAGTTTGGGCCATTCGTCAGCGAGACCGACAAACTGCCTCGCAATGTTATTCAATTTGTGTACGACTCTTTGGTGGTAACTGTGCGGCCCTCAGGCACAGAGCCTAAGTTGAAGTTCTATTGCCAGGTAATGCCCGACTCGGATCTGCTGAAGACGCATGGACAACAGCGCTATGAAACGGTGATGGGGAAGGCTGAACGAGTGGCCCTTTTGGTTTATGGACAATTGCTCGCCCGGCTCAACATACATTTGGAAGAGCCGGCGCTGTTGCTTCCCGATATTGTTGATCTCGGGCGAAAGATGGATTTTCAAACAAATATCGTGCCAGCCCTGTATGCGGCGCTCTCCAGCGGTGAACTTGCCCACTTGGATCAGGCTCTTGGATGGCTGAAAGAACAGGCCAGACTCATGACGCCCGGAGCGAACCCGCTCCCTGCGTTGAAAGCGCCTCTCATCTACCTCTGCCGCAAATGGCAGGCGGGCGGCAAGGGCAACTCAACTTTGATATCTGATTTGGCCGAATGGGCAAGTCGAGGTAATGAGGTCAAGGATTGACATCTTAATCTAAGTAATCTCTGGTGAAGTCCCCAGCCCGCGTTCTGAATGGATAAAGTTATCGATCGAGTTGGAGGGCGGGGTGCGGCAACATCGCTGGGTCAGCTTCCGAAAGGATTGTAGTGCAGTTTCTTGAAAATCTCTTCAAACGCCAAAGGCTCTGGCCGCATAGATTCATCACCTCAGCGTACTGCGAATTTTAAATCTATCACCGCTAGCGAGACGCGTGGCTATCGGTCCAAAGATGGCCATTCGAGACATGATCGCCGGTCACACCGGCGGCAAAGCCCAGGCCATGGCTGAAGGTCACCGCCGCGGGCGCCTACTCCAGCAACTCCCCGACGATCCCCGCCGCGGCATTCAGCGCCGCATCGATCTGAGACGGATCTTTCCCGCCGGCCTCGGCAATCTCCGGTTTCCCGCCGCCGGATCCACCCACGAGTTTGGCAACTGCTCCCACCAGCTTGCCCGCTTGAATTCGCTTGGTCAGCCCTCCGGTCACCCCGGCAATCAGCGCGACCTTTTCATCCGGCTGCGCGGAGGCCAGCACCACCACCCCCTCGCCCAGCTTCTGCTTCAAATTATCGACGAGTGTCCGCAACTGCCCGCGCTCCAGCCCGTCGGCCCGGAGCGTCACTAGCCGTACGCCTTTGACTTCGACGGCGCGCCCCATCGCTTCATCCAGCGCCCCGGCAGCCCCTTTCATCCGCGCCTCGTCCAACTCGCGCCGCAGCCGCTTCAGCTCGTCCTCCTGCGCGGCCAGCTTTCCGCGGAAGGCCTCCGGAAGGTTCTCCACCGAGGGAACCATCTGCGCCGCAATCTGCGCCACAGCAAAGTCTTGCCGAAAAACATCCAGCGCTCCAAAGCCCGTGATCGCCTCCAGCCTCCTCACCCCCGACGAAACCGACTCCTCTCGCAAAATCTTCACCAGGCCAATCTCGCCCGTGGCCCGCGTGTGCGTCCCGCCGCACAGCTCCGTCGAGAAGTCGCCCACCTTGATCACCCGCACCTTGTCGCCGTACTTCTCGCCGAACAGAGCCATGGCGTGGTACTCATTCACGGCTACATCAATGGGCACATCCTCAATCGTCTCGACCTTGGTATCGGCCAGGACTTGCCGGTTCACAATCGTTTCAATCTCGGCCAGCTCCTCATCGGCCACCGGCGCAAAGTGAGAGAAGTCAAAGCGAAACCGCTCCGGATGTACCGCCGACCCGGCCTGCTTCACATGCGTCCCCAGAACCTGCCTGAGCGCCGCGTGCAGCAGATGCGTCCCCGTATGATTCCGCCGGATTGCATCGCGCCGCTCATGATCGACGACAGTCCGCACGTGATCGCCGACCGCCAGCGGCTCCTTCAGCAGTGCCTTGTGCGCCCTCACCCCCTGCACTGGCAGCACGCATCCCAGAATCTCGGCAACAGTCGTGTTGCCGTCCGTCGAGGTAAACCAGCCCGTGTCACCCGCCTGCCCGCCCGCGTCGCCGTAAAAGCTCGTCTGATTCAGCACCACCTCAACAATCTCGCCTGCTTTCGCCGCTGGAACCCCCACGCCGTCTTTCACAATCGCCAAAACCTCCGTGTCGTTCGCGGTGAGCGTCCTATAGCCCAAAAACTCCGTTTTCTGCAAATCGCGATAAACCGGGCTGGCCGACTTCTGGCTCCCACCCTTCCAAGAAGCCCGTGCGCGGTTTTTTTCCTCTTCTCGAGCGGCATCGAAACTAGTCTTATCGAAGATCACTCCGGCGTCGCGACAGGCATCGGCGATGAAATCTTCCGGCAACCCGAATGTCTCGTAGAGGTGGAAGGCTATCACACCGTCAAGTTCTGGATTATCGGGAGGTGGAAGATGGATGACGGTACCTGGGGCGAACCCTGCCTCTTTATCGATTTCCGCCAACGTCACCGGATCTGAGTTGATTTTGAATTCCGAGATTGCAGTAGCAATTGACGCATCGAGCCTCGACATTCCTAGCGCCAGCACGCGATCAAACTGCTTTTCCTCCGCCTCAACCACCCTGGCCACGCGAGCCGCCGAATCTACCAACTCCGGATACGCCTCCTTCATCAAATCGCGCACGGCATAAACCATCTCAAACAAAAACGGTTTCTCCTGCCCCAGCAGCCGCCCATGCCGAATCCCGCGCCGCAGAATCTTTCTGAGTACGTAACCCCGCCCCTCATTCGATGGCAGCACGCCGTCAGTAATGAGAAAGGTAGCCGCGCGAGCGTGGTCGGCGATGATGCGCAGTGAAGCGGAATTGATACGCTCACGTGCTTTCGCATCCTCCCATTCTTCTTCGGTCGGAATTCCGGGTGCTTTCGATTTAGAGAATTTCTGAGATTCCGGATATTTGAAGTTAACAAGTTCAGCCGCATTTTCAATCAAAGGCGTGAAGAGGTCCGTCTCGAAGTTCGAAACCTTCCCTTGCAGCACGGCCGCCAGCCGTTCCAGCCCCGCGCCTGTATCAATTGACGGCTTGGGCAGCGGCGTCAGCTTATAGCCGGTGGTCTTTCCATTCGCTAAAACCGCCGCCCGGTCAAACTGCATGAAGACCAAATTCCAAATCTCCACGTACCGCGCCTCGTCCTGCCCAAACGGCTTATCCACTCCCGGCGTCTCCGCAGCCTCCAGCCCCATGTCGTAAAAAATCTCCGAGCATGGCCCGCAGGGTCCCGTCTCGCCCATCTGCCAGAAGTTGTCCTTCATCCCGCATGCGAAAATCCGCTCCTTCGCAACGCCGGCCTCGATCCAGAACTTTTCCGCCTCGTCATCGCGCGGAACCCCGTCCGCTCCCTCGAAGATTGTCACGTACAGCCGGCCAACCGGAATCTCGAAGCAGCCCTTCTCGCGCTTGCCCGTGATCAGCTCCCAGGCAAAGCCAATCGCCTCGCGCTTGAAGTAATCTCCGAAGCTGAAGTTCCCCAGCATCTCGAAAAACGTATGATGCCGCCGCGTAAAGCCCACGTTCTCCAGGTCGTTGTGCTTGCCCCCTGCGCGCACGCACTTTTGCGAGGTCGTCGCCCGCGAGTACTCCCGCCGCTCGGCCCCCAGAAACAGGTCCTTGAACTGGTTCATCCCCGCGTTGGTAAACAGCAGTGTGGGGTCGTTGGCCGGCACCAGCGAGGAGGAGTGCACCCGCCGGTGCCCCTTCGACTCAAAAAAGCGCAGAAACCGTTCGCGAATCTCGTTCCCCGTCATTTCGTTTTTTGGGCTCTTTTCCATGGCATCTTCAGTGTATCCAATGCGGTCCGCGCGCATCACCCCGCCCAATCATGGGAAAATGAAAGAGTAGACCATCATGACCAACGAAAACCACGAAGAGTCCCCGCTCATCCCCGAAATATCGCCCGCGCCGCTCCCCGAACCCCTCGCGGAGCCATCGGGTGCCCCAGGTCCCTCGCATTTGGGGACCTGGGAAACTCTGCCCGCCGAACCCATTGCGAGTGCCCCAGAGCCGGGGTCCCCACGGATAGGTCTTGGTCCAGGGGGTGGAGAGTCTGTGTCGCAAGCCCGCCCTGAGCCTGTCAAAGGGAGCAACTATTTTGAGCCCTGGGAGATCCCACCCTTCCCCGAACTTATAGTGGGTGCCCCTGGTCCCTCGCATTTGGGGACCAGGGAAACCCTGCCTTTAGATCCCGCTATCCCCGAGCCCTCCGAGCCTGAGGAGTCCTTTGCCGACCTGCTCAACGCCTTCGAGCGCAGCCACTCGCACAAATCCGAGCAGCCCGGCCAGCGTCAGCTTCAGGGCGTCGTCGTCTCCCTCTCTGCCGACCAGGTCTTCCTCGACATCGGCTACAAAACCGAGGGTGTCCTGCCCCGTTCGGCCTTCCTAAACAACGCCGATGCCGTCAAGCCGGGCGACACCTTTCCCGTCTCCGTCACCGGCCGCAACACCGAGCACTACTACGAGCTCTCGCGCTTCAAAGTCGCCCAGCCCCGCGACTGGTCGGCCCTGGAAGCCGCCTTCGCCGAGAAGCTGGCCATCGTCGGCACCGTCACCGAAGTCCGCAAGGGCGGCGTCACGGTCGATGTCGGCGTGCGCGCCTTCATGCCCGCCAGCCGCAGCGGAACCAAGGACGCCGCCGAGCTGGAAAAGCTGGTCGGCACGGAGATCACCTGCCGCATCACCAAGCTCGACGTGATGGACGAAGACGTGGTCGTTGACCGCCGCGTGGTCCTCGAAGAGCAGGCCCGCGGCCTCACCGAGGCCCGCCGCGAGGAGCTGAAGGAAGGCGCCACCGTCACCGGAACCGTCAGCACCCTCATGCCCTACGGCGCCTTCATCAACATCGGCGGCTTCGACGGCCTGCTGCACGTTTCCGACATCTCCTACGCCCGCATCGCCCGGCCCGAAGACGTCCTCGCTGTCGGCCAGGAACTCCAGCTCAAAATCCTCAAAATCGACCCCGCAACCCAGAAAATCTCCCTCGGCCTCAAGCAGCTTCAGCCCGAACCCTGGCAAACCGTCAGCCTCGCCGTCAACCAGCGCGTCACCGGCACGGTCACCCGCCTGGCCGACTTCGGAGCCTTTGTCGAGATCGAACCCGGCATCGAAGGCCTCATCCACATTTCGGAGATGTCCTACGGCAAAAAGCTGCGCCACCCCTCCGACCTGCTCAAGCAAGGCGACCGCGTCGATGTTGTCATCCTCGCCATCAAGCCAGAGGAGCGCCGTATATCCCTCGGCCTCAAGCAAACCCTCGCCAACCCCTGGACCGATATTGCGCGCACCTTCCCCGTCGGCTCCCAGATCACCGGCCCTGTCACCAAGCTGATGAACTTCGGCGCATTCGTCGAGCTAGCCGATGGCGTCGAGGGCCTGGTCCACGTCAGCGAGATCACCGTCGAGCGCCGCCTCAACCACCCCTCGGACCTGCTCCGCGTGGGGCAAGTGGTCAAGGCGCTAGTCCTGGCCATCGACCCCGAGAAGCGCCAGATCAAGCTCAGCATGAAACAGCTCATCCCCACCGAGATCGACGAATACATCGTCGAGCACAAGGTCGGCGACACCGTCTCCGGCCGCGTCGTCGAGCAATCCATGAGCCTTATCCACGTCGAGCTGGGCGACGGCATCCGCGCTATCTGCCGTACAGGCAAAACGCCTTCGGCGGCGGGAGGAATATCGGTCCCATCGCTCGCCGTAGGCGCGGCTGCCCCACAGCAGGTGCTCAATCTCTCCTCGCTCTCCTCACAACTGAAGAGCCGTTGGAAGGGCCACACCCCCGCTGCCTCCGCAAAACCCGATGCCTTCAGCGAAGGCCAAATCCGCTCCTTCAAAATCACAAAGCTAGACCCCGAGGCCAAGAAGATCGAGGTGGAGCTGGCGTAGAAACACTCTGTATCTGTAGATGTTTTGAAAGGGCACGACTTCAGTCGTGCCGCATTTGAAGACAAAGAGCGCAGAACCCGCACCACAGCACGCAAACAACGCCAGTACGCCGGCCAATGTCAATCCCCACTTAGTCGACGTCGGTTTACCAAGCAGAATATCCATACTGCGCTTTCAATTCCGACTGAGTATATCCCAACCGGCATCTATTTCTCACTGAGTCCAGCCATTCGCCCGCTCCACAGCCCGCGACCAGAATCCGCCCCGTCGAAGATATTTGCAGATAATTTCACCTCTCTGGCGGACAATCATAGAATGAACAAGGATCAGAGGACGGGCACTTTCTATTCCCTGGTCCCTGGTCCCTTTTTTACGGTCTTTTTCTCCTTTTCTTCTCCTAAAAATCCGGGTCCACCCACCCCCCCTCCCTGTGGAAATTGTTTTTTGACCCTTTCATTGCCAGTAACATTCACGAAATCAACAACATGCATTTTCACCCTGTTGCGAATCAGTAACTGCAAACCCTGAATTTTGCTCTGTTTCGGCCCAAAAGGTGCCGATTTAATCCTCAAAATCCCAATTATCCGCCGGATTCCAGGTGCCTCTCATCTCGATTTTGAGAGGCGGGAGTCACCGCATAGTTGGTCCGGCACTTCGCCCGCTCCACAGCCCGTGACCGGCGCATTCGCCGATCAATTGACCATCGAGCTTTATCACACAAAAGAAAACCCCTGCCGCGAAGCAGGGGTTCTTGTGTTGAACAGAATTGTTGGGGAATCTATGCGCTCAGAGCAGCCCTTCTGCGGATCAGGCCGGCAATGCCCAACAAGCCCGTGCCAAAGAGCATCAAGGTTCCCGGTTCCGGGGAGATATAGTTCTGAAAGCCGTAGGAGATTCCGTCATACAGTTGCACGGTATCGTCGGTGTAATCCACGACCGCCAGATAAGCGTTCGCATCGAAGAACTTCTGAGTAGTGCCCGGCGGCTGGTAGGAACCCTTGGGCTGATCGTAAAACGAGTTATTGGTGTACTGATAGGGGTACGCCGGCGGACAAAAGATGTCGGGGTTGCCTACGCCGTTCCATTTCACGGCGGTTGCCGAGCAGGTCAAGCCCGAAAGTGTGGAGGTGTCCATGGTGTAATACGGGGTCACAGCCGGACCTGCTACTCCCGGCGTGTAATTCAGCTCCAGACCCTGCACCCAGAGCAGTTGCTCGTCTCCAGTCAGAGTCGGCAGCGTCACGCCGCTGAGGGTGACCTGGATGGTCAGGCCGCCCGAAACCACGCCAAAAAATTGCCCCGCAGCCGCCGTGGTCACGTTGAACGTGCCGCCCAGCGTGTCGTCGACTGTCGGTTCCAACGTCCAGGTGTCTGCACTATTCCAGGCATCCCAGGCATTCATGAAGAGCGAGGAGATTTCGTCGCCATTCTGGGCGATCAACGACCCCGTGTCGAAATACGCACTCGTCGCGCAACCATAGCCGGGGAAGTTCCCGCAGGGGTTGTAGCCGATATATGTGGTTGGCGCGGGTGTGTAGTTGATTGTTGTGGCGTCTGCATACAGCGGAACTCGCAGGCCCAGCAGGACCAATACCACCAGCAGCACCCTGAGCGAACGGATGATTGATGCCCTCATAACCTCCTCCTCCGATTGAGAACGTGCATTCAGTTTCCTTCCGGGTGGAAGGGACGATGCACACCACGCCTCTGGAGGCGTACTCTTTGCTGGCTGGAGCAGGATCTTCTGTCTATCTGTGCTGAGAATGTTTTGGGGAAACCTGATACACCCAACTCAGGCTGCTTTCGCCAACTGGAAACCGCGACGCTTGCAAGTGCGTAGCTCGCGCAAAAAGTTTGAATGCAATTTGTATGCCAAACGACACGATGATAACAAATGACTTAACCATCGCACATTGCCAAAAATGTGCAATTTATTGCAGCTTATTGGATATATATAGTCCAATTTAAGCCAGGCTGGACTGCTGCGATCCTTGCTCACTGACTCCAACTCTTCGCCCGCTCCACTGCCCGCGACCAGCGCCCGCGCCGCTCGGCTCGCTCATTCGCTGCCATCTTCGGCTCGAAGCGTACGTCGCCCTGCCGTTTGGCCTGCAAATCCTCCGGCCCTGCCCAGAAGCCCGTAGCCAGTCCGGCCAGGTAAGCCGCGCCCAGCGCGGTTGTCTCGGTCACCCGCGGACGCACCACCGGCACATTCAGCACGTCGGCCTGAAACTGCATCAGCAGGTTGTTCACCGCCGCGCCGCCGTCCACACGCAGCGCCGCCAGCGGCGTGCCTGTCTCGCTCTCGACAGCTTCCAGCACGTCGGCTACCTGAAAGGCGATGCTCTCCAGCGCCGACCGCGCAATGTGTCCCGGCGTGGTGCCGCGACCAAGGCCAATCAGCAATCCCGCGGCGTGCGGGTCCCAATGCGGCGCGCCCAGTCCCACAAACGCGGGAACCAGCACTACGCCGCCCGAGTCGGGCACGCTCGCGGCCAGCGCCTCTACGTCGGCCGACGATCCGATCAGCTTCAGATTATCCCGCAGCCACTGCACCACGGCCCCGCCGATGAAGATGCTTCCTTCCAGCGCATATTCCAGGCGATGCTCGGCGCTGGCCGCCAGCGTGGTGATCAGCCGGTGTTTGGAGCGCACAAACCCTGTTCCGTTACCGTCGCGCCCCGTGCCGATGTTCTGCAGTAAAAAGCAGCCTGTCCCGTAGGTGTTCTTGGCCTCGCCCGCCTTCCAGCACAACTGCCCAAAGAGCGCCGCTTGCTGGTCTCCGGCGATGCCCGCAATGGCCACGCCGCCCAGGCCCAGCGTCGTTGTAACCTCGCCCACTGTCTCGCTCGACCACACCACCTCGGGCAACATGCTCTGGGGAACGCCAAAAATGCGCAGCAGTTCCGCGTCCCACTCGCCCTTCACAATGTTGAACAGCAGCGTCCGAGAGGCGTTGGTCACGTCCGTTACGTGGCGCCCGCCGCTGGTCAAGTGCCAGATCAGCCAACTGTCCACCGTGCCAAAGGCCAACTCGCCGCGCTCGGCCCGCGCCCGCGCTCCCGGCACGTTATCCAGAATCCAGCCCACCTTGGTTGCGGAAAAGTACGGGTCCAGCACCAGCCCGGTCTTGTTGGAGACCGTCTCCCCAACCTCGCTTGCCTCCAGCTCCGAGCATCGCGCCGCCGTCCGCCGGTCCTGCCAGACGATGGCGCGGTGAATCGGCTTGCCCGTCGCCCGCTCCCACACAATCACCGTCTCGCGCTGGTTGGTGATGCCGATGGCGGCCACGTCGCGGGGCCGCGCACCCACCTTGCCGAGCACCTCGATTGCGCAGGAGAGCTGGCTGGTCAGAATCTCCATGGGGTCGTGTTCCACCCAGCCGGCCTGCGGGAAGAACTGCTCGAACTCATGCTGCGCCACGGCGGCAATCGCGCCCGCCTGGTCAAAGAGAATTGCGCGGGAACTGGTCGTCCCCTGGTCCAATGCAAGAATGTATGCCATCTGTCAGGCCCACCTTCGACCTCCAGTCAAACACGCGGAGCAGGGCGCGAGCAAGGCGGGCGGAGCGTTCGAATTCATGGATTGAATGTACGGAGTCGCCTACGCCCCGCGAGCGGTCGGCGAGGAACCTCGCGCTAACGATTCCTGGAGCACTTTCCGCACCGAATCGAAGGCCGCTGGAATCTCGTCGCCTCGGGAGACTGGGCCATGCCCGCCAACAACAAATTCAGGCTTAAGCCGTTCGATCCGATCCAGCGAATCGAGCCACAGTTGCCAGTCCGCTCTGCCTCCCGAGTCAAGATTCGGTAGATATTCGCGAACCAGGCAGTCGCCTGTAAACAAGACCCCGTCTTCCGGAACCCAGACGGAGAGATTTGTTGGTGTATGTCCGGGGGTAAGCAATATCTTGACGTTCAAGCTACCCAGATCAAAAGTCGTGGCCTTGTGAATCGGAAAGTTCGGGTTTGTCAGATTAGTCCGATAATAGAAGGCGCGCGCCTCATTCCGCGCGCGGCGCACCGGGTCGGGAATAGCATCATTGAACTCGGCGATCTCTGCTTGAAATTCATCGGACGTTCGCGCGATCTCCGTGTGGCCCCATACGTCAATCCCTTGTTCGCGAAAGAAACCATTCCCGCCGATATGATCGAAATGCTTTTCGGTGTTGATGACTCGCAGCTTGTTTCCGGGCCTCGCGGCGCAAGCATAGCCGTGAATGGACTGGGCTGCTAATGTGTTCCCGCCGGTATCAACCACCAAGGTCATTTCCTCGCCAACGATAAATCCTGCATTGACGCACCAGGGCGGCACATATCCCAATCCGGTAATCGCATAGCAATGATCGGTAAGTCTCATACAGTCGATTATCGCCGGGCGCCCTATTCTTTCGCCGGCCTTCCGGAGAAAGATGGGACGCTCAAGTCCGCATGTCATCCCTTCGCCCAATGCGCCCAAAGCATGGCTCCAGAAATCTGATCCGGCCGCAACCTTTGGTCCCGCATGTTGAGCAATGAGGTGCGCCGAAGCGAATTGATTCGCGTTCGATGAGAAGTTTTTGTATTCTGAAGTGGATGCCCCGTACGTTTACGGCGAAACCAACGGAGGGAATTCGAATGGCAGGTGCAACGAAGAAGACGAAGACAACCGCTAAACCACGCAAGGCCGCAGCAAAGAAAGAGAAAGCCGTTCAAGGATCAAAGCCGGCCAAGCCGACACGCGAGGAGATCGAGCGGCTTGCGAAAAGTTATTGGGAAGCGCGCGGTTGCCAGGATGGATACGCGGAGCAGGACTGGGCGCGAGCGGAAAAGGAACTGCTCAAAAAGGCTTCCCGCAAAACGGCATCATAGAGGACTTTCCGCTCTGGTCACTCTCCCGCGCTCTCTGCTGCCATAGTGGAGTTGAAGCGCGCTACTCAGATGGTTGAGCCAGCCGAGGGGAGCTTGCCGCCGGCGGCTTCCATCAGGATGCAAAATGCCTGGGCCTCTGTCGAGATTCCTGGCCGGTTGAAGTTGGGCGCGCCGCAAGCGCCTTGCACGTAGCCGTCGGCGTCCATCTTCAGGCGGGAGGCGGCGCGCATCCGGTCGGCGTGCTGCCTGTAGTTGGCGGAAAGCCAGCCTGCCGCGATTCCTTCATAAATAGCAAAGGCGAGCATCTGCGCGAGATTGGTTTCGACGAAGGTCGCCGGCTGGTCCACCACGTTGTGAAAGAGCCCGTCCGGGCGCTGGTGCTCGAGACAGCCGTCCACAATCTCTCGCGCAAAGGCAGCCAGATGTTCGCGGTCCCGAGAGCGCTCGCGCGGCAGGCTGCGCAGAACGCGGGCCAGGCCCGCGGCGGCCCAGCCGTTGCCGCCGCCCCAGAAGTTGCCGTCCTTGAACTGCCGCTTGCCGTCGTCCCAGATGTGGGCGAGCAGTTTCTTCTCCGGATTCCAGAGCCGCTGCCGATAGCCTTCGATCTGGGCTAGCGCCTCGTCCTCAAAGCCCATCGCCGCCAGGAAGGGCGGAGCGCAGTTGAAGCCATCGGACCACATCTCCGGCGCGCCGAAGACGTGATAGAGAATTCCTTCGGCGTTGCGCGGAGCCCCTTTCCGTACCCAGTCGAGCAGCCCGCTGACCGCCTGCCGCATCCGCGTGTCGCCGCTCCACTCGGCCGCCTTCGCGTAGGCGCAGCCGCCCATGGAGGGGTCGGTCGGACTGCCGGAGACAACCACGCCCAGCCGCCCGTCCGGCGTTTCCTGCACTATCGCGGCTCTGGTCAGCAGAATCGCTCTCTGGCGATCGCCGGCCTCCACTATCGCCTCGGCCAGGATGCCCTGCTCCCAGTCGCGGCGCTGCATCGCCAGCGCCGCCGCCGTGGCCTTCTCAATTCGCCTCGCGCTCTCGGATTTGGTTGCGGCTGCGTTCTCTGGGCCGCCAACAGCCCGTGCCGCCGCTCCGGGAAAGGCCGCCAGCGGCGCAGTAAGCGTTGCGGTGTGCAGGAAAGATCGCCGATTCACGGGAACTCCTCCCAGAGAGACGAGCTAATCTGGGCATGGTTATTTTCCTGGTAGATCACATCCCTGTCGTCAACCTGTTCATGAAAAAGCCCGAAGGGCAATTGGTCTCACCGCAGGGGTTCAGCCCTTCGCTTTGCTCGCGACCAGCATCGACTCAAAGATCTGATCCGAGACCTCCTTGACTGACCCTGGCGAGTGCGCCAAAAACAGCGTATTGGTCTTGTCGCTTTCTCCAATCGACTTCAGTGTGTCAAAGTATTGCGTGATCAACACTAGCTGCATGACTTCCTTGGCCGACGTTCCATCCACGACCTTTTGGAACTGTTCGATTGAAGTCTGCAACCCTTCGATGATCGCCTTGCGTTGATTGGCAATGCCCTGGCCTTGCAGCGCCTTGCTCTCAGCCTCGGCTTCGGCCTTCTTCACCACCAGAATCTTCTCCGCCTCGCCGCGGGCGTTGGCCGCCACCTGTTCGCGCTGCGCGGCGTTGATGTCGTTCATGGCCGACTTCACCTTCTGATCGGGAACAATATCGGTCACCAGCACATTCACGATCTCGAATCCGAAGGTGGCCATGTCCGCGTCCAGCTCCAGCTTTACCGCCGCGGCAATCGACGATTGCGAGGCAAAGACCTCGTCCAGCGTCATACCGGGCACGTGGCCCAGAATCACCTGCTCCACATAGCTCTTGATCTGCGCCGTGGGATCGGACAACTTATAAAAGGCGTCGTAGACCTTCTCCGGACGCACGCGATTCTGCACCGAAATCGGAATGGTGACGAAGACGTTGTCCTTGGTTTTGGTCTCCATGGTCAGCGAGATCTGGTTGACGCGCAGGCTCACGGTGCCCGAGATGGTGTCGATGAGCGGGAGCTTCAAGTTCAGGCCCGGATCGGCGACCCGCTGAAACTTGCCGAAGCGCGTGATCACGGCGACCTCGGCCGTGTTCACCGTGAATAAACTTCCCTTAACGAGAATGAGAAAAATGAGAGCCAGTGCCCCCAGCAGAATCATGGTAAGTGGATCCATTCGCTTCCTCCGCGGCTTCATTTTGAAGCAACCGAGAATTATACGCGACCACCAATAGATCCAGGTTAGAAAGTTGCGCGCCCCATCCCTACCGCATCTCCCCCGGCTTCTGCCGCTCGAGGCCGATGCCGAACTTCGGAGCCTCGCGCGTTCCCTCGATGTGAATGGGAACCTCGGTCCCGGCTCCGTACTTCTTGAAGTGGCGGTCGACCGGCTTGAGCAGCATCCCCTTCCAACCGCCCACCATCTTCGACACCGTGGACTCCATCTTCGCTGTGCCTGCAAAATTCAGCGCTCCGTCCGCCAGCCCATACGTGCCAGCGAGCTGTATCTGTGCCCCCGGCACGGAGTACGCCAGCGCCGGCAGCGTGATCGCCCCGTCCGCCATCCGAAAGCTGCCTTGCATCTCAGACAGAATGCTCGCCGCATCCGCGTTCTTCACCTCACCTGGCCGCCCCTGCCCGCGCAGGCTCAGCTCCGCAATCTTCCCTTGTATCTTGTCGCTAGTGAATCTCGCGCGGTTCAGCGCAAAGCTGCCGTTCAGCGTCAGCCGTTCATGCAACGGCGCCGGTCCCGGCGGAATATGCATTGACGTCTTCATCGCCACATCCCCGGTCATCAGCACATTGCCCGTGCTGCTGGCCAAGCGCAGAAAATCCTCGATCCGCGCTTTGTCCACGTTGACCGTGAGAGCAATGTCGTGCCCGCCGTACTGCTGCGCACCCGCAACCACCGCCCCCGGCACGCGCACAATCGATCCCTGCGCGGTAAAGTGCGAGTGGCCCAGCGTCGCATCCACCGGCTCCAGCCAGGTGTCCCCGTTGGTTCCGTCCACCCGCGCGTGGAAGCGCGCCGTCAGTGGCAGTGAAGCGCCAAAGTGCGTTAGCCGGAAATCCGGAATCTCCGTCTGCCCGTCCACCACCAATTCTCGTAGCGTCCCCTCATAGTGCCCGGTGGACGAGAGAATCCCCGCAATCCCCTTGAAACTGGCCAGGTCCGCGTGCTCAAAGCGATAGTCTCCTTTGAGCGGGCTCTCGCCCAGGTCCTCTCCATGCCACGGTCCGAAACTTCCTGTCGTCTGTACCTTTCCCAAGGGCCGCGGGTTGGTCAACTCCGCGTCAAAGCCCATTGGTCCACCAGCGGCAATATCCGTCACTTTGAAGTGCGCAATCGCAAACTCTAGCGGCAGCTTGCCCGGCTTGTCGGTTTCCATCACTAACTCGGCGCCGGTGCACTCCAACCTGTCCACTTCAAAATGCACCGGCGCTGCCGTCGCGCCCCTGGGCTTGGTTGCCATTGCGGTACCGCCCGCCTCTCCATGCGCGAAGTGCGACTTCGGCGGCAGATGGATGCTCAGCCCCTTCAACTCCACCAGGGATATGTGAATTGGTTTGCCCAGCCTTAATTCCAGCGGTGCATGGAAGCGAAACTCCTCCAGGCGTATGAGCGGTTCGCCCTGCCCTTGCGGAACCGCCACTCCCACCACCAGAGCAGGCGGCCAGATGCGCAGTCCCTTGCCCTCGGCCCACAGCCCTTTGACCAGCGACACATGAAAACTGTCCAGCTCCACCCGCGCGTGAAAGCGATTCTCCAGCCCCTCCACGATGCGCGCTCGCAGATACGGCTCCGCACGCTTCATCGCTACGCCCACCACCGTGGCCGCCACCGCCAGCGCCGCCAGCAACCCAACGGCGACCCATTTAACCCACCCATGCCTGCGCCAAAACGAATGCTGATCTTCCGCCACACTCGCCTCCCGGTTGACTTATATTGTCGCAGAACGCCCGTACCTGAAATTCGGCATTGAATTCCCTTCTGTTGATCCCGCCGCCTCGGAGCCGTGATATTGTTAGGTCGGTCGAAAACTGCTTGAATGCAGCGCGCCTATCTTCGAGTGCATCGACGGTTGCTGCTTGAGCCGCTTCCGCCTGGGGCATTGCGAACGATCTTGATTGGCTTTTTACCACCGGGACCGGCGCGAAGATCGAAAGGGGTCACAGAATGAGATTCAGTGTTCCATTGCTTGTAGGTTCCTTGCTTGTGTCAGCCTGTTTTGCGCAGGGTAAGAAAGATGACACGCCCAAGCCCGCGCAGTCTATCGCGGAGCTCCGCCAGCAGTTGGAGAAAATCCTCGCCGACACGCATACGCCCGGAGTCTCCGTCGCCATTGTGCATCGCGATGGTCCCGAATGGGTCGCGGGGCTGGGCAAGTCCAATGTTGCCGCGAATCAGCCCACCACGGACGAGACGCTCTTCCGCATTGGCTCCACTTCAAAGGCCTTCGCCTCGCTCTCCATCCTCAAGCTGGTGAATGAGGGCAAGCTGTCGCTTCAGGACCCGGTGCACCAACTCGTTCCCGAGATCTGGTTTGAGAATCGCTGGGAAGCCACCGACCCGGTGCGCGTGGTGGATCTGCTGGAACACACCACCGGCTGGGACGATATGCACCTGCGCGAGTATGCCAAGGATGCCAAGGGCATGACTCTGCGCCAAGGCCTCGATTACGACCACCACTCGCGCACCGCCCGCTGGCGGCCGGGAACGCGCATGGCCTATTGCAACTCCGGCCCTCCGGTTGCCGCCTATATTGTCGAGAAGATCACCGGGCGGCGCTTTGAGGATTACGTGGCAGAGAATTTTTTTGTGCCCATCGGCATGAAGACGGCCACTTACTTCGTGCAGCCCTCGCCGCAGTTGACCACCCTCTATCACAACGACGGCAAGACGCCCTATCCCTACTGGAACATCCTGCTTCGTCCCGCCGGAGCCATCAACGCCTCGGCCAAGGACATGGCCGCGTATCTTCAGTTCTATCTGAATCGCGGCGCGGTGGGCAGCGTCCAGGTTATGCCGGCTGCCTCCATCGAGCGTATGGAGACCCCGACCCGCACCTGGGCCGCACAGCAGGGCCTCAAGGCCGGCTATGGCTTGAGCAACTACACCAGCATTTACGATGGCTTCGTATATCACGGCCACAATGGCGGAGTGAACGGCGGAATCACCGATATGTACTATATGCCGGAGTATGGTGTGGGCTATTTTTATAGCATCAACTCCGCCAGTGGCACGGCCTTCGACAAAATTGGCAAAGCCATCCGCGCCTACATCACTCGCTCTCTCCAAAAGCCGCCGGTGCCCGCCGCGGCTCAACTGCCTGCCAACGCCCAGGAATATGCCGGCTGGTACGAGCCCGCCTCGCCGCGCATCGAATTCAGCTATTTTCTCGAGCGCCTGCTCGGGATAAGACGGGTCCGCTTCGAGGGCGGTCAGTTGATGCTCTCCGGCCTGGGCGCGATGAACCAGGTCTTCGTGCCCGTGACGGGCACACAGTTCCGCTCCGTCCCCAAGAAGGATCCTGCCGATCCGGTTGCTACGCTCGCGCTGGTCACTCCCAATGCCGAAGGCAGATTCACTCAGATCGCTGGCGGAATGTATACGCTCAAGCGCATCCCCACGTGGTTCGCCATCAGCGAGGCCGTTCTCGTTGCTTGGTTCCTCCTAGCCTTCGTTTCCATCCTCCTCTATGCGCCCTTCTGGATCATCGGCGGTTTCTTTAAGAAGCGCCGCCGTCCGGCCGAGCGCGCCATGCGCCTGTGGCCGCTCATCGCCGCGCTGAGCTTGCTCGCCTTTGTCGGCTTCTTCATTCTGGCTGGCGATGACATGTTGACGCGTCTGGGGAACCTGACCTTTTACTCCTTCGGCATTTTCCTTACTACGCTGATCTTTGCCGCAGCCTCACTGGCCAGCGCCGTCGCTTTGTGGCTGGCGCGGAAGCAGGAAATTCGCAGAAGCGTCCGCTGGTATTCGATTGCCGTGACCTCGGCGCTGCTGATCACCGCTCTTTACCTGGCATTTTGGGGCGTGATCGGCATCCGGACCTGGGCTTAGCTTTCTGTTGTGCGCTTGCATCCATTTTATGAATTCACGGCCCATGCCGTAGACTTCAATCAGGGATGCAAGCGCAGATTGAAAATCTCGTAAAGCTGCAAGCGGTGGAGCTGGCGCGCACCAGCCTTGCGCAAGCCGCGCGTGCTCTGCCGGCGGAAATTGCCCAGGCCGAGGCCGCGCTGGCCGCCGCCCAGCGTCAGGCCGCCGAAGCCTCCGCAGCCCTCAGCCGCGAAGACTCCCTCCGCACCCGCCTGGAGCGCGAGATCGCTACACATCGCCAGAAGGCCGCCCGCTATCGCGACCAGCAAAACTCCCTCACAACAACCGATCAGGCCAAGGCCATCGAGCACGAGCTTCGCTTTGCCGAAGCCGAGGCCGAACGCCTGGAAAACGAGGAGTTCGCCAGTCTGGAGCGCACCGAAGCCCAGGAAGCCGCGCTCGCCGCCGCCCGCGATCAGGTCGAATTGCTCGCCGCCGCCCTCGACCAAACCCGCGAGCGCGTCCGCCTTCGCCAGGCCGACATCGGACTCCAGCAGGCCGGCCTCAACCTCCAGCGCGAGGCCCTCCGCCCGCTCATCGAGCCGGAGCTGCTCATCCGCTTCGACCGCCTCTGCGGCTCCCGCGGCACCGGCATCGCCCGCGTTGAAAATCAGCAGTGCACCGGCTGCCGCATGGGCGTCCGTCCCCAGACCTGGAACCAGCTCCGCGAGGGCGAACTGCTCACCTGCGACAGTTGCGCCCGCTTCCTATACTGGGACCCGTCGATGGCCCCTATCGCCGATCCCCCTCAGCAAGTCGCCAAGACCAAGCGCAAGATCTCCAAGCCCCCCGTGGAGGAATAGCCGTGCAGCGCATCTGCGTGGACATGGATGAGGTCATGGCGGATACCCTCGCCGAGCACATCCGACGCTACAACCAGACCTTCGATGAAGACGTCACTCCTCAGGACCTGGCCGGCAAGGGCCTCTGGGAGATCACCCCCCTCGACCGCCAGCAGCAGCTTCGCGCCTTCCTCGACGCCGAGGACTTCTTCGAGGATCTGGCCCTCATGCCCGGAGCACAAGAAGTTCTTCAGCAGCTCTCCTCCCGCTTTGAAATCTTCATCGCCACGCAGGCCATGGCCGTCCCCAACTCCCTCGGCTCCAAATACCGCTGGCTGCAGCGCCACTTCCCCTTCATCCCGCCAAAGCAATACGTCTTTTGCGGAGACAAATCCATCCTCCGTGCCGACTATCTCATCGACGACCTGCCCAAAAACATACTCCGCTTTGAGGGCCAGGGCCTGCTCTACACCGCACCCCATAACCTCGCTGCCACCGGCTTCCTCCGCGTCGATAACTGGCAGCAGGTAGCCGAATACTTCGCCACGGTCTCCAGCTGACGCGTTATCTATACCGCGCACCAACAACAAAGGGCGCCCCGAAGGGCGCCCTTTGTGCTGCTTGTGGTTTGTTGGAGCTAGATGGTATTCGTATGCACCTTACCAGCTGGTGCGGATGCCATACTCGATCTTGCGCGGGGTGTTGCCTTGGGCATTCTGCACGCCCCAGGTAGAGACAGAGGCAAGATTAAGCGAGGTGTCGTAAAGGACATCGTGGTTGAACACGTTGGTGAAGATGAACGAGAGTTGAATCGTGGCGCTTTTCCATACCTTGAAGGTCTTCTGCGCGCTCATGTCCACGTTCCAATACGGCATGCCGAGGATTGGGCCGACGCCGGGGTTCTTGGTGTCGATGCCCAGCATCGGCGCGCGGACCTGATCGAAGACCGCTACCGGATTCTGGAACTGGTTGATCTCTGATGCGGTGGTTGTTCCAGCTGTCTGCGTTCCGACGGAATTTCCATAGGGATCGGTTCCGCCCGTAATGCCGAAATGCGCATGTACGCCCCCGTTGTACTTGCTGGTGAAGACACACTGCGCATTGGTGCCGTAGTTACTGCCGTCAGCCGAGCCAAACTCTTGGGCGCCGAAGTATATGCCGCCCGTCAGAGTGTAGCAACCCAAAGGCTCGCCATTGCCCGCGGTGTAAATCGGAGCAATGGACCAGCCGCCCGCCAGCCGTCCGATAATGCCGCGCTGGTCTTTGTACCACGGATCCTGCCACACCCCGTACATGTTGTAGACGAACTTGCGGTTGAACCCCTGAACTCCGTAATTCTTCCCCAGGTCGAAGGCATCGTTGACGGTGTATTCGCTGGTGGCCTGCACTTGTGCTCCGGTGCCCAGAGCTTTGCTGTAGGTGAAGTTTTCATGAAACGTGAAGCCATGCCAGTCCGTGGTGCTGACCGTGACAAAGCCGCCGTTATAGTTTCCGTAGCCCACAGTGGCATTCAGGGAGACGCCGCTGCTGAATTGCGAGCCGTATGGCAATCCGGACGATGGGTCATTCACTCCGGTTGACGTGTTCTGCATGCTGCGCGGGAAGTTGAAATTGCCGCTGTCCAGATCGCTCCACATGCTCCACACGGCTTGGCTCTCGAAGTTACCAAGCTCATTGTCAAGCACGGCCGCCGTGCAGTTGGCATAGGGAGTTGCATCACCATTCGAGAACGCTCCCGTGCAATATGCGGAATTGACCGCTGCCTGGAAGAACGGTTGGGAAGCGCCGGAAGCCAGATTATTGATGAACGTGGCGTACGCCGGGTTTGGCGTCTTCGTGGTGCCTATAGTGGGCGATGGAACGGCGCTACCGCACTGTGCCGCCGAGGTAGCGCAACCCAGCGCCTTCTCGATAGCGGCGTAGGCGGATTGGAACTGCTGTCCGCCAACCGACATCATGTATGGAACCGTATTGAGGCTGATGGGCTGGTATTCATGGTGAATCAAGCGGCCAATGTAACCCACCTCCACCAGGGTCTTGCGGCTCAACTGCCGCTGGATTGTCAAATCGAATGAATCGATCACGTTGGGACGGAAGGCGGGATCCATTCCTTCCGCGGCCGAACTGGCGGTGCTGTTAAAGCCCGGATAAATCGGCTGGGGCAGCGTGGGGGCGGCCGCCGGTATGGGAGCATTGTTGCCGTCCACGCCGATACGGAATGAGGTTGCTGCCGTCGGGCTGGTATTGCCGGTTGCGCCTCCGCATGTGGAAGAGGCGGACAAACCTAAACCTGGCAAGGTGTCTGTTGTCGATCCTGCTAGCGATTTTGTGCAGCTCACTGGCTGGATCAAGCCGACGCCCAACAGCGGTACCAGCACCTGGTCCACGCCGTTGATGCGGCCGTAGGAGTGGCCATAGCCCCCGCGGATGACCGTCGAATCGTGGCCGAAGATGCGGCCAAGCAATGAATGGGTTTCAAAGTGTGGATTCCACGCCGCCGCCACGCGCGGGCTGAACTCCCTATAGAACGGGTTGTACGGATACTTATTATAGAAGTTGACATTGCCCACCAGCGCAAAGCCCAGCTCCGGGTTGTACACGTTGCCCGCCAGTGCGGCTTCTTTGCGTTGGTCGATGAACGTGCTGTACGAGACCGGATTGTCGGCAGCGTCCACCAGCACAGTCTGCTTGCCGTTTTGTTCTGTCGGCGGCATTTCCAGCGTCCAGCCCATGCCATACGTCAGCGTAAAGGTCGGCTTCATGTGCCACGTGTCGCCGAAATAAACGTTGTAGTAGAGGATGGTGCTCTTGTCGAATGCGTGCGTGAGGGGTGGATTCAGGGCCAGACTGGCTCCCTGGCGGGTGTATGCCACCTGCGCGTCGGTCACCATTCCATACACCGCCGCCGCCAAGCGCTTGGCGTTCGTATCTGAGCCCGGGTAGCCGCCTCCCAGCCCCGTCATGTCGATATTTGGCGCACCGCTCGAATCGCCGAGCTGGTAGGTGGGGGTGAAGTTGATGCCGCCGCCATTGTCAGATCGCTGATGGTAGTCGAAGTTGCGCTGATACTGGCCGCCGAACTGGAACAGGTGGCTGCCCTTCAACGCGGTGACGTCATCGCGGAAAAAGTTGTCTTTGCCGTCCCAGAAACGGGTGCGAATCTGCTGGGTATTCACGTTATACGGCGTGAGGGCATCAAGATGGGATTCGCCCATGGGCTCCATCGCGCCGCCCAGCCCCGAAATTTGCGGCGGGGCATTCTGGCTCGCATATGCCCAGTAGTTGCGCAGGAAGCTGTAGTGGAAGTCGTTGGTGACCTTCGATGTGACGTTCGTAGTCAATCCGGCCACCAGGTACCACGGCTGCTGCGGACGGGGTGCCACCGCGGTTGCCACGCCCAGCTTGTCGCCCGGTAACGCTCCGCCGATATCCACCTGATTGTCGGTCATTCTAGTCAGCTTGTAATAGCGGTAGCTGCTCATGAAGTGCCATTTCGCACCAAAATCATGATCCAGGCGGGTGACGAAAAAGTTGTCCTTGGTGGGGATGGGCATATTGGACTTGAATCCGATTGTGTTGACGCCGTCGCAATATTTGGCGCTAGCTAGATTTCCGCAGCTTGTATCGTTCCCTGGCGGCATCATTGTTGTCCACATGGTCTTGACGTCTGGCGCGATGCCGATGCCGCGTGGGTCAATGGTCTTCATGTTGTACTGTGTGCCGCCGGTCGTGATCAGCCCGGATTCCAGAGCCGCCGACGGAACAGCCCGTTCAAAGGTCTCGGATTGGGGATAGCGCCAGGATTGGAAATTGGCGAAGATAAATGTCTTCCCGCCCAGAAAATTCTTGTTAATTGCCGGTCCGCCGCCCGCGTAGCCATACTTGCTGTAGTGATACCGCGGAACTGGCGTTTGGGAGAGATTATTATCCCACGTGTTGGCGCTGAAATCGTTGTCTAGGTAGTATTCATAGGCGGTGGCGTGCCATTTGTCCTTGCCGCGCTTGGTGACAATCTCTACCTGCGCGCCGGCGGAGTTGTTGAAGTCGGCCGTTTGATTGTTGGTG
>Ga0326727_10005952_pt1 | contig 34087 bp, 29 predicted proteins | sample MB2enrmetagenome_FD_207643 | JGI IMG/M metagenome (GOLD analysis project Ga0326727, IMG submission 207643) | Lab enriched peat soil microbial communities from McLean, Ithaca, NY, United States - MB29MY | ecosystem: Environmental > Terrestrial > Soil > Wetlands > Peat | place: USA: New York...
AGTGCTGCGCGAAGAGTAGCTAAAACTCATCGGTAGATTCAACCGCAGGCAATACATCGTCCTCGCGGGCTGCCCACACATAGAGGGTGGGCAACAGGAAAATGCCGATAGCCAGGTTGGCGAGCAAGCCGCCGACAATGACGATGGCGAAGGGCCGCTGCGAGTCGGAGCCGATGGCGTGTGAAAGCGCGGCAGGCAGCAGCCCCAGTGTGGCTACCAGCAAGGTCATCATGATAGGCCGCAGGCGCAGCACCGCGCCTTCAACGGCAGCCTCGACGATGTGCTCCTGAGTGGAGACTTCCATGCCTTTGCGGCGGGCGCGGAGCTGGTTGATGAACTCGATCATAATGACGCCAGTCTGCACCGAGACCCCGAAGAGCGCCAGGAAGCCGACCGCCGACGAGACCGAGAAGTTGGTATGCGTGATGAACAACGCCAGCGGCCCTCCGATGGATGCCATGATGACACTGACGAGAATGAGTATGGCCCACTTGGCGGAACGGAACATGGTGTACAGGATGAGGAAGATGGCCATCCCGGTGATGGGAATGATGAGGGCCATGCGCTTATCAGCGCGCTTCTGGCTTTCGTATTCACCAGCCCATTCAAGATGGTAGCCGGACGGCAGCGTGACGTTATGTTCAACCCTGTGGATTGCCTCTTCGACTGTACTGCCCAGATCGCGTCCGCGTACCGAGTATTTGATGGCGATGTAGCGCTGGCCACCCTCGCGATAGATCTCCTCGGCGCCGTCGTCAGCGGAGATTTTTGTTAACTGTGCCAGTGAAACGCGTTCGCCAGAGGGCGCAAGCAGGCGCACATTCTCTATAGCCTCGCGCGTATCGCGATATTGTTGCTGATAGCGCAGCGTGACGTCGAATCGAGCCTCGCCCTGCTGTACCTGGGTCAGAGCATTAGCCCCTACGGCGGTCTGCACCGCATCCTGAATGTCAGCCACGTTGATGCCCCAGCGGGCGGCGGCGGCGCGATCCACGGTGTAGTTGAGATTGGGCTGGCCGATGATGCGAAAGATGCCCAGGTCCTCGATGCCCTTGACCACGGACATTTGCGTCTGGATCTCTTCAGCCTTCTTTTCCAGAGTGCGCAAGTCGTCGCCATAGAGCTTGACGGCCAACTCGCCCTTGACGCCTGAGACGGCTTCTTCCATGTTGTCAGAGATGGGTTGGGAGTAGTTCCAGATTACGCCGGGAAATTTACTCAACTCCTTGTCCATGGCGGCAATGAGTTGCTCCTTGTTCTGGTGAAAGACGGGCCGCCACTGCTTCTTGGGCTTAAGATCGACAAAGTACTCGGTGTTGAAGAAGCCAGTGGTGTCGGTACCGTCATCGGGACGGCCGGTCTGGCTGACGACCTGGGTGACCTCGGGGAACGAGGCCATCACAATGCGCGCTTTGTTGGTGAAATCGATGCTTGCAGTGGGGCCTTCGCTGGGAGGCAGCGATCCGCGCACCCAGATGGATCCTTCGTCGAGGTGAGGCAGGAACTCCGAGCCAATGGGGCCGCCCACGGTGAGATAAACGGCAATACAGAATAAAACGGTAGCGATTCCGAAGGTTCTGCGGCGATGCTCAATGGCTGCGCGAACGGCCACGCGATAGTGGTCATTGAGCCAATGCATGATGGGGTTGCGCCGTTCCCTGGCTCCTTTGCTATAGACCATGCCGGCCATCACCGGCGCTACAAACATGGCGAAGCCCAGTGCGCCCAGCAGAGCAAAGGTGACAGTCCATGCCATGGGCTTGAAGAGACGGCCCTCAACGGCCTGCAAGGTGAAGATGGGCAGGTAGGCGGTGATGATGATGCCGCGGGCGAAGAATACGGGTCGCTGCACCTCATGCGCGGCTTCGCGAATTCTCCGCGCCGGTGTACGGGGGTCGTCTGGGCGCGAAAGATGGCGGATGATGTTCTCGATCATGACCACCGATCCGTCAACCAGCATTCCGAAGTCCAGTGCGCCTAGTGAAAGCAGATTGGCGGGAATGTGGCTGATGTCCAGGCAAATGGAGGCGAACATCAGCGAGAAGGGAATGGTAAGCGCGACGATAATCGCGCCACGTATGTTGCCCAGGAAGAGAAAGAGAATGATGGAGACCAGGATCATGCCCGCGGTCAGATTGCGCTCCACAGTGTCCACCGTGAATCTGACCAGATCGGAGCGGTCGAGGAAGGAAACCACCTTTACGCCCTTGGGCAGAATGCCGGGATGCTGTTTGTCTCCGTTCAGCGTGGTTACTTTGTCGTGAATTCTGTCGAGAACGGGGTCTGAGTCGGCGCCCTTCTGCAACAGTACAATGCCTTCGACGGTGTCGGGATTGTCGATGATAGCGCCGTCTGTCCGATGCGTTGACTTGCCAATCTGGCCGAGTCGTATCTTCGGGCCCTGCGCAACGGCGGCAATGTCCTTGATCTTGATGGCCGCGCCGTTCTGCGTCTTGACGACGGTGTTTTCAATGTCCTGCACGCTGGTAAACAGGCCGACAGATTGCACGTTGATCTGCTGTAAACCCTGCTCGATGAAGCTGCCGCCGCCATTGGTGTTGTTGTTGGCAATCTGTTGCTCGACTTGCGCAATGCTCAAACCATGAGAAACCAGCTTTTCCGGGTCAAGCTTGATCTGGTACTCCTTGGTAGGCCCGCCAAAGCTGGATACGCCGACTACGCCGTTGATGCTTGAGAAGGATTTCTCCAGCGTCCAGTCCTCAAGCGCCTTTTTTTCCATCACGTCGTAGGAGGGATTGGTGCTTTCCAGCGTGTACCAGTAAATCTGGCCGACAGGGCTCCAGTCAGTGCCCATCTGCGGCACCAGATTCGCGGGTAAGTTAACCATGCTCAACCGTTCCAGCACATGCTCGCGATTCAGGTCGCTGTTTGTGTCGTCGTCAAAGATCAACATCAGGCTGGATAGGCCAGCCAGAGAAGTAGAGCGCAAATGAACGAGGTGATATAGGCCGGCCATCTGAATCTCGACCGGCACGGTGACCTGGCGCTCGATCTCTTCAGCGCTGCGACCCGGCCACTGTGTGATGACCTGCACGTAGTTGTTGGCCACGTCCGGATAAGCTTCAACAGGCAGGTTACGGAAGCTGATAATGCCCCATACTGAGAGCACGAAGACCCCACCGAGGATCAGCCAGCGGTTCTTGAGCGCGAATTCGACGAGTGCGCGAATCATCTACTGGTTTCCTGCTGTTTCTAGTAAGAGTGCGTTTCTGACAACCTGCTGGCCGGGTTGAATGCCGGAAAGAATCTCCTGGCGGTTGCCGTCCAGCATTTTGCCGGCGTGCACCTCGACGCGCTTGAACTGGTTGCCGCCGGCGGGCAGGAAGACCCAATCGCGGTCATGCAGGTGCAGAACGGCATCGGCTGGAACTACGGCGTACGTCTCCTTTTGGCGGCTGGTAAAGGTGGCGGTGCCGAACATTCCCAGCCGGAGGAAGCCGGGATTTGCGACTTCGATGCGAACCTTTGCTGTGCGCAGTGAGGGATCGAGAATGGGGCCGATATCGCTGATGCGTCCCGTGAGAGGGCGATCGGGCCAGGCATTGAGCTTGATCCTGGCTTCCTGGCCCAGTTGTAATTTCGGAATATCGTTCTCATAGACATCGCAGATGATCCATACCCTGGAGAGGTCGGCAATGGTGAAGGCCGTGGCCGAGCCGGAGAGGCTGACGCCCGCGGCGGCGGCGTTGGTTACGTTCTGCGCCACGATGACGCCGCTGATGGGCGCATAAACATTGACGATGCTGCTGGGATGGTTCTTGTCCACGCCCAATGTCTTCAGTTGTTCTTCGGCTGCCGTTAGATCAGCCTTGGCATCCTTCTCCGTGTCCTCGGCTTGCTCCAGCATGGCCTGTGAGATGGCGCCGTGATGGTACAGATCATCGGCGCGGACGAAGGCCTTGTTGGCAAGCTGTTCATCATTGGCCGCCTTGAGGTAGGTGTCGAAAGCGGCAGTGATGTCCGGGCTTTGCACCTTCAGAAGCAGTTGGCCCTTTTTTACGTTGTCGTCGAGACGGGCCTTGATGTCCACCACGCGGCCGTTGGCCAGCGAGATGACAGGAATTTCGCGGGAAATGTCGGGAAAAACCGAGCCAGTCGCAGTCAGCTCGGATGCGGATTCGATCTGGGTAGCCGCGACAAGGGGGAACTTTGCAACATCATTGGCGTCGATGGTGACCAGGTTCATGTCGGCTACCTGGATGACCTTGGCCGGTGGCGGCGCGCCATCGTTATCATCCTTGCCCTTGCAGCCGGAGAAAGAGAGGCTTGCCAATGCAGCCCAGGCAAGAGCCAGCGAAACTTTTTTGGCAAGACTCACAGAAGAAGAAAAAGTCATTGGATGACCTCGCGTCCCACGGCAAGATTCAATTGTCCAGCGGCGGTCAGATAGGAGCCGACAAGTTGCAGGTAAGCCAGTTGTACGGCACGATAATCGCTTTGCGCGTTCAGAAAGTCCATCAGCGAGGCTCCGCCGTGCTCCCATGAGTAAGTCACCGTCTCGCGAACCCTGAGCGCCTGCGCCTTGTACTGCGCCTTGTAGGGCTTGAGCAGTGCGATGTTGCTCACCACCTGCGTATAGGCCGAGTCCACGTCGCTGAATACCTGCGCGCGCGTGGCTTCGGTCAATTGCTGATTGCGGCCGATGTCGATCTGGGTGCGCTGTTTCTCGCCCTGGTTGCGGTCGAAGATGCGCAACGGAACGCTGACGCTTGCGCCTAGCGTATAGCGGCCAAAGTTGTTATTGAACGCGGGGTTGTAGGAGTACCAGGTTGCGAAAGTGGGATCGGCGGAGCCATTGGCTATGGCCAGCTTATGGTTGGTCTGGGCCTGCACGATGGATTCAAGCGCGGCTCTCAAGTCAGGCCGCTCGTCGAGGGCTATTTGGCGGTAATCCTCGAGCGGTTTCAGATCTTCCGTGAAGTCGAACATGCCGGTCACATCGAACTGCTCGACAGGCGTGCGGTCGTTGAGCAGTTGCAGAAGCTGAATCTTGGAGGTGCGAAGGTTGACGATGGCTGTCTGGATCTCCGCTTCATATTGGACGCGAAAGAGTTCGATGCGGTCCAGATCGATCTGGGCGATGTCGCCGGCACGAAAGCGGTCGCGGCTGATCTTGATGATGTTGTCGTAATAAGCCAGGTCGGCCTTGGCCAGTTCCAGCACCGCCTTGGCTTGCAGGGTCTGGACAAATGCCGCGCGCAGATCGAACAGAAGATTGCGCTCCAGGTCCTCGTGCTGCGAACCGGCTATTTGTGTGCCCTCTTTGGCGCTTTGCAGGCGCAACTCGCGCTTGCGTTCCCGTTCGTGCAGGTAGTTGATGCTGGGCACAAGCTGGTCGCCAGTCAATGGCATCCAGTGTGTTCCCAAACCGGAGACTGTATGAGGTGCAATTTGTAATCCATCACTCGATAGGCCGACTGTCGGGTTGGGACGTAGAAAAGCCGTAATCTCTGCGGCTTTCATCTCCTCCACGCCGAGGGTAGCGGCATGGAGCGAGGGGTTGGCGGCTTCAAACCTGGCCTTTACCTGGTCCCAGGTCAAGGCGGGGCTCGATGGTGCCGTACCAGCCTGTTGCGCGGGAACTGGAGCCGCCGAAAAGATAAACAGCGCGGCCGTCGCGGAGACAGACAGGGAAAGGAAGATTTGCTTCATACAAAGCCTTTGCGCCGTGGTCAGCACGACGGTCACAGAAAAAACAGAATGAAAGGAGCCTTATGTTGTTAGACGCGATGGAAACCAATCAGGCGACAGGCGGCGGGCGGTTCTGAATGGAAGCCATGGCTGGAATTTCTACCGACGGGGCAGGATGATTGCCCGGCATGACAAAGCGCAAAAACCCGAAGGTAAGTTCGGCAAAAACCGGCGGAGGAAGCGTGGCGGCGGCGGGAAATATGGAGTATGAACAGTAGACCGCATAATGGCGGCGCGCGCAGCAGTCAAGTTCCGCAGGGTTCAGAGCTGCCCCAAGGTCGTCAGTCACCGAGATAACCGGGAAAAGGATCACGATGAGCATCAAGAGCGCGACCATCTGCGATCGCGGACAGGCACTGCTTGAAGGCGCAGCCCGCAGCCAAAGCCTCACAAGTACAACGGCCATCAGCGCCCAGGCGAGATTGAGGGTTAACTCCATTGTTGCTCTGATTCTACATCATGAACGATTCAAAATTGTGACTGCCGCAGACAGTTTGACCGGAGTAGGGAATCCCCTTATGATGAACCAGATGGCATTTGTCGCCGGCGCCCTGCCGTGGCCGATGCCGATACGGCTGCAAGACAAGCCCATGTGTTCTTGTTGCCCCCTCGTTCAATGGTAGGACAGCCGCCTCTGGAGCGGCATATCGGGGTTCGAATCCCTGGGGGGCAGCCAAACAGCATCAAAACCTGCGCTGTATCTTCTTTTGTATCTGCTGCTGATGTTATGTTTCCAAGGTTGCGTATAAGTTGAATTCTGCTGAAAAATTCATATCCAACGAACGCCGGTTATCTTCCATCAAATCAGCAGTTTGCGGGCTGTTCATAAACGCACGGAAAGAAATATTGAGCATTCCTGGACCTTCTTGTTCGCTCAGATGAAAGAATAAGCAATGGAGGGTTCCCATGGTAAAAGTGACATTGGTTTTTGCGGTTCTTCTGATTGCCCTCGGCCTGGTTGGCTATCTGGGCACCGGCAGCTTGCACCCCACCGCGCTGATTCCCGCCTGGATCGGCGTTGCCCTGGGCTTTGGCGGCCTTTTGGCTATAAGCCCGAGCGAGAAACAGCGCAAGCTGTTTATGCACATCAATGTGACAATCGGAGTTTTAGGTTTTCTGGGGGGAGCTGTTGAAGTCTTGCGCACCTATGTGCACGCTACGTTTGTTGATACGGCCGCAATGGCCGCCATGGCCTCCAAGCTCGCGCTGACCACCCTGATGCTGATCTATGTGACGCTCTGCGTGCGCTCCTTCAGCGCCGCGCGGCGCACGGGGAAGGTTTAGCGGATGGGTGGTCTGCGTGGGCCTGGCGGCGGGATGAGCATGGGCGGGCGCGCTGAGCGTTCCCCGCGAGGCGGCGGAGCGCGCGCGGCTCAGGCCAATCTGCCCAAGCGCAAGCCAAACCTGAAGAAGTTATGGCCTCAGATCAAAGCTCTGGTTGCCCCGCGCAAAGGGCTGCTGGCGGGCGGAATGTGCCTCATGGTCATCAACCGCCTTGCCGGTTTGGTACTGCCCGTTACTTCAAGGCCGCTGATCGATACGGTGTTTTCTAAAGATCATCCGCGGCCTGACCTGCTGCCCATCTTCATCGCCGTGGTCTTCGGGGCCATGGTGGTGCAGGCCATTACATCCTTTTCGCTTACGCAACTGCTCTCCAAGGCCGGCCAGCGGCTCATCGCCGAGATGCGTTGCAAGGTGCAGCGCCACGTGGGGCTGCTCAGCGTTTCCTACTACGATGAAAACCGCAGCGGCACTCTGGTGGCGCGCATCATGACCGACGTGGAGGGCGTGCGCAACCTGGTAGGCACCGGCCTGGTGGAGTTTGTGGGCGGCCTGCTAACCGCCGTGCTGGCGTTTTTGTTCCTTCTGCATCTGAGCGTTACCGTCACGCTGACTGTCTTCGCGGTGCTGGGCGTATTCGTTTTTGTCCTGCAATATGCCTTCAGGGTCATTCGCCCCATCTTCCGCGAGCGCGCCAAAATCAACGCCGAGGTGACCGGCCGGCTGACCGAATCGCTGGGCGGCGTGCGGGTCATCAAGGGCTATCACGCCGAGGAGCGCGAGGCAAAGGTCTTCTCGTCAGGCGTGGATCGCCTGCTGGCCAACGTGATGAAATCGCTGACCATGACCAGTACGATGGCTGCCGCTTCCACCACCGTGCTGGGATTGGTTTCCGCGATTGTGATGGGAATGGGCGGACACCTTATCTTCGGCAAGACCTGGACCACCGGCGTTTACTTTCAGTACTACGTGTTCCTCGCCTTCATGATCGCTCCGGTCTTCCAGATCGTGAACATCGGCACGCAACTGACCGAGGCCTTTGCCGGCCTGGACCGCACCAACGAGATCATGGCGGAGCCGGAGGAGAACCAGAGTCCCGGTCGTACCGTGAATATGCCGCCCATCCAGGGCAATGTGCGTTTTGAGGACGTGGAGTTTGCCTACGACCCGGAGAAACCCGTGCTGCACGGCGTCAGCTTCACCGCCGAGCCGGGAACGGTGACCGCGCTGGTGGGCTCGTCCGGATCAGGCAAGTCCACTATTATCAGTCTGTTATGCGCATTCCACACGCCATCCAAAGGCCGCGTTCTGGTCGATGACGTGGATCTGGCGCAGGTCAACCTGGACACCTTTCGCACGCAACTGGGCGTGGTGTTGCAGGAGTCGTTCCTCTTCGACGGGACAATCAGGGAAAACATATTGTTTTCAAAACCCGACGCCACCGAAGAGCAGTTTCTCTTTGCCTGCCGCACGGCGCGCGTGGACGAATTTGCCGAGCGCTTTCCGGAGGCCTATGACACATTGGTGGGCGAGCGTGGCGTGAAGCTCTCGGGAGGGCAACGCCAGCGGTTGTCTATTGCTCGTGCGCTTCTGGCTTCACCGCGCATTCTCATCCTCGACGAGGCCACCAGCTCACTCGATTCCGAGTCCGAAGCCATGATTCAGGCGGGGCTCAGCCAACTTATGCAGGGTCGGACAACGTTTGTGATTGCCCACCGCTTGTCAACCATTCGCCGCGCCGACCAGATTCTGGTCGTCGAGCAGGGACTCATCGTCGAGCGGGGCAACCACGCGGAACTATTTGCACTGGGCGGCCGTTACTACGACCTGTACACGCGTCAACATGGCCTGGAGGCGAACCTCTTCCTCGCCCCGGGCGAGGGGGATGTGGTCGAAGAGTGAGCTTATTCCGGCCTGTAATATGGTGACATTTGACCGTCGGGAGTGCACTTCCAGCAACATGCGGTTCCGCTATTTTTCCACTGGAATCGCCACCTGCTCGACGATCTCCAGTCCAAATCCCTCCAATGCGGGAATGTGCATGGGGGTATTCGACAGCAAACGAATGCGCCGGATGCCCAGGTCCGACAGAATTTGTCCGCCCAGACCGATGGCTCTCAAAATGCGCCCGGTTCGAGCCTGGGAGCCTTCGCGAGCGCGCAGTTGCTGATGCAGAACAAGCTGGCCGGCGTTTAACCCAGGAGCCACATTCACAGCCGCCCCACCCGGCTCAAAAGCTCTGGCCGGCTCAAAAGCGCTTTCCGTCGGCGCCGCGCGATCAATCTCAAAGCCCCGCGAGGTGTTGTGCAGGTAAAGTAAAACTCCACAACCCTCCTCGGCGATCATGCGCATGGATTGATCGAGAATCTCGCGGCAGTGGCAGTCTGCGGCGAAGACGTCGCCTGCCGTGCAGCGGGTATGAACGCGAACCAGTACGGGGCGCTCGCAGGGGGGCCTCAGCTGCGCCTGGGCAGGCGAGCCAGAGACCGGGTTTTCCGGCTGGCCTGTGGCGGAGCCGCCATAAATGGCTGGGCAGCCGTCGCAAAGGTCGCCGCGCACCAGCGCGATGTGGCTCTCGCCGCCGTTCACCTGGCTCTCGTAGGCGATCATGCGGAACTCGCCGTAAAGGGTCTGGATGCGGCTCTCGCCGGCGCGCACGATGTAGCGCTCGTGGCGCAGCCGGTAGCGGATCAGCTCCGCGACGGTAAGAATCCGCAGCCCGTGCTCCTGGCAGAAGGGAATGAGATCGGGAACGCGGGCCATGGTGCCGTCGTCCTTCATGATCTCGCAGAGCACGCCGGAGGGATTCAGTCCCGCCAACCGCGCCAGATCGACCGATGCCTCGGTTTGCCCGGCGCGCACCAGCACGCCTCCCCGTCGGGCGCGCAGAGGAAAGACGTGGCCGGGGCGGGCCAGGTCGGCCGCGGTCGAGGTCGGCGCAATGGCCGTCCGGATAGTATGTGCCCGGTCGTATGCGGAGATGCCGGTGGTCACGCCCTCGCGCGATTCAATCGACTCGGTGAACGCCGTGCCGAAGCGCGAGGTGTTTTGCTGCGTCATGGGGAAGAGGCGCAGATAATCGGCGCGTTCCTCGGTCAGCGTGAGGCAGATGAGGCCGCGGCCATGCTTGGCCATGAAATTGATGGCCTCCGGGGTGACAAACTCGGCGGCCAGGGTCAGGTCGCCCTCGTTTTCCCGGTCTTCATCATCAACCACCACGATCATGCGGCCGGCGCGCACCTCGGCCAGTGCGCCGGGGACATCGGTGAAGGGAGGCTCAAAGGTGCGTGCGGATTCTGGCATCGGCTCTTTCATTCTCGCCGATGGCGGCCCCAAACAGCAAAAGCAGCGGGCAAGACGGCAGCGATGCGGTTTCCGGATTGCCGATCACGCGCCCGGAACCTGTAAGTTAGAAGTTCGTTCAGTATTCGCCGAATGCATTGGCGACTATGCGTAAACCGAGAATCGGAGCCGGCAACTTCCAGTTTGCGCGATCATCCGGGAAGCACATATGATCCGGTGATAGACGCTGAATAGCTTTCAAGGTGTGGAGTAGAGCGAAGCATGACATTGCGAGGTCGAATACGTGCTGTGGCTGTGGCTGCGAGCGCCGCAGTCTTGATCCTTGGGATATGGTTCTCGATTCGCGTAAACACCGAAATACGAGTCGCAACCGGCGTTATGAGTCACACTCTTTGCTCAGGGGTTTTCATCTCTCGCCTGGACCCACAGCAGGTATATGCCGAGGACATCCTACCCAATCCGGGTCAGGCGAGACTCGCGAAGCGTCTGCGCTACACCATCGACCGAAAAAACCAACAAGTGACCGTTACCTGGGCCGGACATTTTGAGAGCCGCTCCGTTTACGACGATGATCTTGGCTGCATGATAGTACAAGATGGCGAGCCGAACGTTGCGCCGCATGAAACTAAACCGGGCAACGCAGAAGATGTGCATATACTTTCTTCAGCAAGCTCCCTGCCGGGCGCTCCGCGATCCCGTGAAATTGAAGCAGCGCTGAATCGCGCCTTCGCGGAGCCTGAGCGACCTCCATACCGCAGCGTAAAAGCCATTGTGATCTTTCACAACGGCGAGGTCGTTGGAGAGCGTTATGCCCCTGGGTACAGCGCCGAAACATCTCTGATGGGGTATTCCGTATCCAAGTCAGTCACGAATGCTCTTATAGGCATTCTAGCGCGGCAAGGAAAACTGTCGGTGGCTCAGGCTGCGCCCATTGCCTCGTGGAGCAATTCCGCGGACCCACGGCACGCCATTACCATCGACGAGTTGCTGCGCATGACCTCTGGACTCTCGATTACTGAGTCTGACAGCGGCCTCGATCCAGTCTCTCGGATGATATTTCTAGAGCGCGATATGGCCGGTTTTGCAGAACGCTCCCGGCTCCAGACAGTTCCGGGCAACAAATGGGAGTACACCAGCGGTAACACTTTGATCCTGTCACGAATCATCCGGGATTCCGTGGGGGGAAATGCGCGGGATGTCATTCACTTCGCTCGGAGTGAGCTATTTGGGCCGTTGGGCATGACCAGCGCCAGGATGGACTTCGATGCGACCGGCACGCCCGTGGGCTCCATGTACATGTACGCCACGGCAAGGGATTGGGCCAAGTTCGGCGCTCTGTACCTGCGCGATGGCATGGCCGGCGGGAGGCGTATTTTGCCGGCTGGCTGGGCAGACTACTCAGCCACGCCAACGCTTAACACGGATTATGGCGCCGGGTTCTGGACGAATCGGGGCGGCCACGGAGACGCCGAAGATCGAATTGAAGGCGGTATGCCGAGCGATTCTTTTTATGCTTCCGGCAATTTTGGTCAACGTATCTTAATCGTGCCATCCGAGAATCTTGTCATCGTGCAACTCGGACAGTCACATGGCCCCGGCCAGGATATACAAGGGTTCGTGCGCCTTGCCGCTGACGTTTCTGCGTTTCTCCGCAAACAATAGTCGCACCTTCCCGAACCCACTGCGTCAGGCCACAGTCCAGAGTCCGGCGAACCGCGTGGCCGAAGAGCCTCTTTATGGTTAGCCGCATTCCTATAACAGCAGCGTTACGATTTCTCCCGAGTTACGATCTATGCAGAGGGTGGAACTCAGTTATCGATAAACCAGCCCAATGCGCGTAAGGAGCCGATGAGTCGTTCTTCAGAAAGTTGCACCACACCCCAAACAGCAAAAGCGCCACCCGAAGGCGGCGCTTTCACTGGAAACACGCAGAAATGGAGAGGGCTTATAAGGCTGATTCAATCTCAAATCCCCAGGCTTCGAGAAGAGCCTCGGGGATGTACTTGGAATTCTTGTTGCGGCGAGCCCACTCCCGCAGACGGGTGGACCGGATGTACTGATCCGGGCTGAGCTTGAACTCCTTCACGATCTGCTCGAAGGAGGTCACCGTAGGCACAACCGGGCCGATGGGCTCTGGTTTGCCCCAATTTGGATTTCCACGACGTTTTGCCATCGATTTGCTGTCCTTAGAGAAGGTGTTTTGCCAATCAATCAAGAACTACGGGCCGGAGGATAGAGGGCCCTGAGAATTAACTACACTCCTATTTTACGTATTTTTCATTCAAAAATCAATAGCAAAATTGCACATATTCCTGGACAAATTTCCGCAGCTTATGAGTCAGGATAACATTCTATGTTGCTCATTCAAAATAGATTAGGCAGTATGTCGCTGAATTTGGACCATGATTTCCACTTTCGCGCAAGAGCAATTAAGCGTCATAAGTTGATACGGGCGAAGCCTTATGAGCACCAGGCGTTGAAGGCTCCAGCCCTGACGGCTGCCGCCATCGCCTCAATGTCGTGCGCCAGTACCCGGTCCTGCTCCAGGCGCGGCGCCACTGCCCGCACCATCGTGTGAGCCCGCTCCACCTCCCGGCTGGCACGAAGCGGCCTGCGAAACTCCAGCCCCTGCGCGGCGCACATCAGCTCGATGCCCACAATCCGCTCGGCATTCTCAACGATTTGGCGCAGCTTGAGCGCCCCGGTCATGCCCATGGAGACGTGATCCTCCTTGCCTCCATCGGTGGGAATGCTGGAGGCCGACGAGGGATGCGCCAACACCTGGCACTCGTTGATGAGGGCCGCCGCCACAATCTGCGCCATCATGAATCCCGACGAGAGCCCCGGATCAGGCGACAGGAAGGCCGGCAGCCCCTCGTTGACGTCGATGTTCAGCAGCCGGTCGATGCGCCGCTCGGTGATGCCGGCCAGGTCGGTGAGCGCAATGGCCGCGTAATCAAAGGCATAGGCCAGCGGCGCGCCATGAAAATTCCCGCCCGATAGCACCGCTCCGCGGTTTGGCGTTTTGGAGGAGATTTCTGGAAAGATCAGGGGATTATCCGTGGCCGAACCCGATTCAATCTCCAGGATTCCGCGTACGTGCTCGAGCGCATCGCGCACCGCTCCATGCACCTGCGGCATGCAGCGCAGACAATAGGCGTCCTGCACGCGCGAATCCGCAGTGCGGTGCGACTCGCGAATCGGCGAGTCGGCAAGCAGCTCGACAAGGTGCTCCGCTGCCCGAATCTGCCCTGCGTGCGGCCTTACCTGGTGGATGCGCGGATCGAAGGCTGCTGGAGTGCCCATCAGAGCTTCCAGCGACATGGCTCCGGCAAGGTCGGCTAACTGCGCCACACGAACCGCGCGTGCCACGGCCAATGCCCCTACGGCGGTCATCGCCTGCGTTCCGTTGAGCAGCGCGAGGCCTTCCTTGGCCACCAGCACGAGGGGCTTCAATCCTGCTCGCTTGAGCGCCTCGCCGCCGGAGATCCGCTCGCCCCGATAAAACGCCTCACCCTCGCCTACGACTACCAGCGCCAGGTGAGCCAATGGAGCCAGGTCACCGCTGGCGCCCACCGAGCCTTTTTCGGGGATGACTGGGTGAACTTCAGAGTTGAGGAGGGCCACCAACAGCTCCACCATGGCAGGGCGGCAGCCGCTAAAGCCTTTGGCAAGAACGTTGGCGCGCAGCAGCAGCATAGCCCGCGATTCGGCTTCGGAGAGTGGCTGACCCACTCCACCGGCATGGCTCCTTACCAGGTTGATTTGCAGTTGCGCCAGGTTTCCGGCAGGAATACGCACATCGGAGAGCTTGCCGAAGCCGGTATTGACCCCGTAGACCGTATCCCCAGTCGCCAGAATCTCCTCGATCAACGCGTGGCTCTGGGCTACGCGGGTCAGTGCTGCTGGCGCAATGGCTACCGGGCGGCGGGTGAGCGCAACAGCCTCAATCTCGGCTAGCGTCAGCGGCTGTCCATCAAGAATCAGAGCGTCCATGAGTCGATGGTATGCGGCTGGAATGCTCCGGTCCAGAGCGAAACCGCGGAAGAATCTGTTGGAAACAGTCTATTTCGCCAGCTTGTCGAGATCGAGGTTGAGTTTGAGGACGTTGACTCGCGGCTCGCCGAGCAGACCCAACTGGCGGTTGGTGATGTGCTGTTCGATGAACCTGCGAACGCTCTCTTCACTCAGGTTGCGGGCTTTGGCCACGCGGGGAGCCTGATAGAGGGCAGCGTCGGGGGTGATGTCGGGATCAAGCCCGGAGGCGGAGGTGGTCACCAAATCAATGGGCACCGGCTTATCGGGATTCTGCGCGGCCAGCTTGTCGATATCTCCCTGGATGCGCGTGACAAGCGTTTTGTTGGACTGGGCCAGGTTGGAGCCGCCCGAAGCGGTGGCGTCGTAGCCGTTGCCCGCAGCCGAGGGCCGGGGATGGAAGTATCGGTCGCTGGTGAAGCTCTGCGCAATCAACTCAGAGCCGATAACGGTGCCGTCGTTGAGCTTGATGAGGCTGCCGGCGGCCTGGCGGGGAAAAATCACAGCGGCAACGCCGGTGATGAACAGCGGATAAGCCAAGCCCAGCAGGACGGTGGTCACAATAATGAAGAGGATCGATGTCTTCCAGACGGAATGCACGGCCAATGCGGCCGGCGATTTTGCAGCGGGAGCCAGAGTAGATGTGGAATGCACGGTAAATCTCCTTGAAACTTCCCTCAGGGCTAAAGCCCACGTTCATTTTACGGCTCGTTACGGCACGACTAAAGTCGTGCCCTGATATACAAAACCTGTGGTCATCATCAGCCCTTTATGCCAGGTGCAGGGCTACCAAACACATGTCGATGGCCTTGATGCCGATAAAGGGCACAATGATGCCGCCCACGCCGTAGATCAGCAGATTGTTGCGCAGCAGGATATGGGCCGACTGGGGCACATATTTGACGCCTTTAAGAGCCAGCGGAATGAGGGCCACGATGATGAGGGCATTGAAGATGACCGCCGAGAGGATGGCCGAGTTGGGCGTGGCCAGGCGCATCACGTTCAGCACTCCCAGCACCGGGAAGACTCCGGCGAACATGGCGGGGATGATGGCGAAGTACTTGGCCACGTCGTTGGCGATGGAGAAGGTGGTCAGCGCGCCGCGGGTCATCAATAGCTGTTTGCCGATTTCCACAATTTCAATAAGCTTGGTGGGGTTGGAATCCAGATCGACCATGTTGCCGGCTTCTTTTGCGGCTTGCGTGCCGGAGTTCATGGCCACGCCCACATCGGCCTGAGCCAGCGCGGGGGCGTCGTTGGTGCCGTCGCCGGTCATGGCCACCAGCTTGCCTTTACCCTGCTCGCGCTTGATCAGGTCCATCTTGTCCTTGGGCTTGGCTTCAGCGAGGAAGTCGTCCACGCCGGCCTCGCGGGCGATGACGGCGGCGGTCAACGGGTTGTCGCCGGTGATCATGATGGTGCGGATGCCCATGGCGCGGAGGCGCGCAAGGCGCTCCTTGAGTCCGCCCTTGACAATGTCCTTGAGATAAATGACGCCGAGAGCCGTGGTGTTTTCGGCTACTACGAGCGGGGTTCCGCCCAGCCGGGCAATCTCTTCGACCTGGTCGCGGACCCTCTTGGGCAGCGAGGAGCCTTGCTCTTCGAGGAAGCGGGCAATGGCGTCCGCCGAGCCCTTGCGGATGCGCGTCCCCGGCAGGTTGACTCCGCTCATGCGGGTCTGGGCGGTGAAGGGCACGAACTCGGCGTGAATGCTGCTCAGGTCGCGCCCACGCAAGTTGTACTTTTCCTTGGCTAATACGACGATGGAGCGGCCCTCGGGAGTTTCATCGGAGAGCGAGGCAAGCTGGGCCGCATCGGCCAGCCGCTCATGGCTCACATCCGGGGCGGGAATGAATTCCGTGGCCTGGCGGTTGCCCAGGGTGATGGTGCCGGTCTTGTCCAACAGCAGGGTGTTCACGTCTCCGGCGGCTTCGACGGCGCGCCCGCTCATGGCCAGCACGTTGTACTGAACAAGGCGGTCCATGCCGGCGATGCCAATGGCCGACAGCAGCCCGCCGATGGTGGTGGGGATGAGGCAGACCAGCAGCGAGACCAGCACGAAGATGGTTTGCGGAGCTTTGGAGTAAATTGCAAAAGGCTGAAGCGTGACTACGGCCAGGAGAAAAACAATGGTGAGACCGCTGAGCAGAATGCTGAGCGCGATCTCGTTGGGCGTCTTCTGGCGGGTGGCGCCCTCGACCAGGGCAATCATGCGGTCCAGGAAGGTTTCGCCGGGGTTGGCGGTGATTTTGACCTTGATCCAGTCCGAGAGAACTTTTGTTCCACCGGTGACGGCGGAGCGGTCGCCGCCGGCCTCGCGGATGACGGGCGCCGATTCGCCGGTAATGGCCGACTCGTCCACCGAGGCCACGCCTTCGATGACCTCGCCGTCTCCGGCGATGTAGCTGCCGGCCGCAACGTAGATCACGTCGCCCAAACGAAGCAGTCCGCTGACAATCTCTTCAAGGCCGCCGTTCGCCGTGTACCGCTTCGCAATCGTCTCTCCCTTGGCCTTACGCAGCGTGTCGGCCTGTGCCTTGCCGCGGCCCTCGGCCATGGCCTCGGCAAAGTTGGCGAAGATCACCGTGACCCACAGCCAGAGGGTGATCTGGAGGTTGAAGCCGAAGCCGGCGCGGTGATGCACAGTGTTGTCGATGAGCAGCGCCGTGGTGAGCGCGGCGCCCACCTCGACGACGAACATCACCGGATTCTTGACAATGCCGCGGGGATCGAGCTTGCGCACCGAGTCCAGCAGCGCCTGGGCCATGATTTTCGTGTTCCAAAGACTCTTTTTTTCAAGCATGACAGTCCGTTTCTTGATTCAGCCTCTAGCTGCTAGCCTCTAGCTGCCGATACTGGAAAATCTGAATTTCATATTTGACAATCGTCAGAGCGTGTTTCATAAATAGCAGCCATGTCTCTCTTGAAATCCTTCAGGGGTTAAAAACCCCTTGTTTTTAAAGCCCTTTTCGGCACGACTGAAGTCGTGCCCTGATACAAAGCGGGTTTATGAAGCACGCTCGAGTCAAAAGCCAGCAGCTAAAAGCCAGCAGCTAAAGCTTCGACTTAGAAAAGTTGGCCCGCGTGAAGCTGCAGGTGTTCCAGAATCGGTCCCAGGCTCAAAGCCGGGAAGAATGTAAGGGCGCTCACAATGAGGATGACGCCGACCAGCAGTGTGGTAAACAACGCCGTGTTCACGGGGAAGGTTCCGGGCGAGGGGGGCACGCTTTTTTTGCTCGCCAGGTTGCCGGCCAGAGCCAGCACCGGAATGAGCATGAGGAAGCGTCCGGACAGCATGGTAAAGCCAAGCGCCACGTTGTACCACCATTGAGTGGTGGGATTGACGGGAATGTTGAGACCCGCGAAGGCGGAGCCGTTGTTTGCCGCCGTCGAGGTGAAGGCGTAGAGGATCTCGGTGAAGCCGTGCGGACCCTGGTTGGTAAGGGCAGGCAGCCCGACGGCGGGCCAGAGCACGAAGATGGCGGTGAACGTGAGGATGATGAGCGGGAAGATGAGCACGTAGAGCATGGTCATCTTCATGTCATAGGACTCAATCTTCTTGCCCAGGTACTCGGGGGTTCGGCCCACCATGAGGCCGGCGATGAAGACCGAGAGCACCACCATGATGATCATGCCGTACAAGCCCGAGCCGACGCCGCCGAAGACCACCTCTCCCATCATCAGGTTGATGAGCACCACCATGCCGCCCATCGGGGTGAGCGAGTCGTGCATGGTGTTGACCGCGCCGCAACTGGCGTCGGTGGTGATGGTGGAGAAGAGCGAGGACTGAGAGACACCGTTGCGGACCTCTTTGCCCTCCATATTGCCGGCCGGGGCGGTCGCGCCGCCGTATTGCGCCGCGCCGTGAATCATTGGATGGGGCTGCGACTCAGCCCAGTAGACGGTGGCGAATCCGGCAGCAAACAGCATGAACATCGCCGCCAGCACCGCCCAGCCGTGTCTTGGAGAGCCGGTAATGCGGCCCAGCGTATACGTGAGCCCTGCCGGAATCACAAAGATCAGAAACATTTGGAAGAGGTTGGTGAGCGGCGTGGGGTTCTCGAAGGGATGGGCGCTGTTGGCGTTGAAGAATCCGCCGCCGTTAGTGCCCAGCATCTTGATGACTTCCTGCGAGGCCACCGGCCCTTGGGCGATGGTCTGCACTTGCGCGGGCTGTTCGAGGGGATGGACCTGCGTGTAAGCCTTCAGGTTCTGCGGGACGCCTTGAGCGACCATCAGCAGCGCTCCGAGTATCGATGCGGGCAGCAGCACGTAGAGCAGGGAGCGCGTCATGTCTACCCAGAAGTTGCCGATGGTGGCCGAGGAGGTTCGCTTGATGGCGCGGATCAGAGCCACGGCTACCGCGATTCCCATCGCCGCGGACCAGAAGTTGTGCGTCGCAAGGCCTGCCATCTGGGTCAGATAGCTCATCGTGGTCTCGGGCGTATACGACTGCCAGTTGGTGTTGGTGGTGAAGCTGGCAGCGGTGTTCCAGGCGAGATCAGGTCCCACAGCGGCTAAATTCTGCGGATTCCATGGGAACCAGAACTGCAACCGCTGAAAACCGTAAGTCACCACCAGGCTCACGGCAGAAACGCCCAGCAACGCATAGGCGTATTCACGCCAGTTCATCTCCTTATCGGCGTTAATGCCGCAGAGCTTATAGATGAGCCGCTCGACAGGGCGCAGCAGCGGAGTGAGCCAAGTATGCTCTCCCTCCAGCACGCGGGCCAGATAGATGCCCACGGGACGAACACTGGCCAGCAGAATCAGCGAGAAGACGGCAAACTGCAACCAACCGTTAACGGACATCTCAGAACTTCTCCGGGAAGAGCAGGGTGATGGTAAGGTAAGCAAACAGCAGGACGGACAGAATCAGCGCAACCACGGTGATGACGTCGAATTGCATGGGTTACCTCAACTTCTGGCATGCCTTGACGTAGAGAAACGCCAGGGCGAAGAAAACCGCCGTGAACAACAACATCGTCACATCTTGCATTTCGGGTCTCTCGATTCCATGAGCGGGAGATTGGGGAAGCCGCCTGCTCAAGTATGATTCTGGCTCACGCCTCATTTAAGTATAGAAAAAGTTTTCTAAAAAAAACGTAAGGATGGAAAAGCTTTCAGGAATAGTTTGTAACTCCATATTCCTATAGCTTTTTGCGCAGGGAATGGAAGATGCCATGCCCCAGAAGCGCGGCAATGATGGCGATGGTGAAATTGGTGAAGGTAAAGATATCGCAGAGGGCATGGGTCAGAGTTTTACCCTGTCCGTTGGTCTTATTGAACTCTCCCATCAAGAGATTTGAATAAAAGAGGAAGACGATAAACGCGACCTCGATCAGGGCGCGCCTGATGCGGGCGTGCAACCGGCGATCGTTTTGGTCCGGATGAACCATGGATGGATAATACCAGCGACTGCATAAGGATCTCATGGGTGGGCAGTGCTTACTCTTCGCTACCGGTCCATCCCTCTGGAATAAAGCGGTAGCCCACCCAGGGTTCGGTCTGGATGTACTGCTTGCCGGTTTGGGCTTCGAGTTTTTTGCGCAACTGGCCGACGAAGACGCGCAGATACTCCGGCTGATGGGCCGATTGCGATCCCCACACGGCGGTCAACAGCGCGCGATGAGTCATCACCTTGCCGGCATGGTTGGCCAGGTGCAGCAGCAGCTCAAACTCCTTGGGCGTCAGGTGAATGGGTTTGCCCTGAACGGTAATCGAGTGGCCCTCCGCATCCACCACGAAGTCGCCGGTCTCCAATGCGGAGGCAGCCCGCTCCGGGGCGCGGCGCAGATGGGCGCGAACGCGTGCCAGCAGCTCCTGAATGCTGAAAGGCTTGGTCACATAGTCGTCGGCCCCCGCGTCCAGTGCCTCGACCTTGGAGCGTTCATGATCGCGGACAGAAAGCACCACGATTGGAATAGCCGATTGAGCGCGGATGGCTCGGCAGACCTCGACACCGCTCAGGCCGGGCATCATCAGGTCGGTCACTACCAGGTCCGGCAGCCAATCGCGAAACAGCAGCAGGCCCTCCTCCGGATCGTTGGCGGTGCGCACGTCAAAGCGCTGCGCGGTGAGCGCGGCGCGCAGCACACGGGTAATCTGCGGCTCGTCGTCGATAACCAGAATTCTGCCTGGCATGGCCCTCTTCTTTCATCGAAAGATTACATCATTCGGGCGGGCGGGTATGATTTATTTGGTGGAATTATGCAACTGCCCTCCTATGCGCGCGTGATTGCCCGCTGGCTAGCGGCAACGCTGGTCGCGGCGGCCACCACGAGCCTGCTGGTCTGGCTGGGCGTCAATTCGACAACCGCGGGGATGGTCTTTCTGGTACAGGTGGTGTGGTTTGCCGCCCAGGCGGGCATCTGGCTGGCGCTGTATGTCGCGCTGCTGTGCGCGGTTGCTTTCGACTACTATTTTCTGCCGCCAGTTCATACGCTGCAAATTGTGGGATTACAGCAATGGGTGGCCATGATCTCCTTTGTGCTCAGTTGCGCGGTGGTGGGGCGGTTGGCCGAGCGGGCGCGCGGCCAGGCGCGCCAGGCCGAGCAGCGACGCGAAGACGTGGAGCGGCTTTACGAACTCTCACAGGAGATGATGCTACAGGAGGATGCCGCCGAACTGATCCGCGACCTGCCGCGGCTGATCGGGCGCATCTTCGCGCTGGATGGGGTGGCGCTTTACGTCCGCGACCAGGACCAGTTCTATTCTTCAACCTCCGATCCGCCAATGAGTATTCAGGCCAGTCTGCGGGTCATGACCCAGGAGCACAATCCTGCACCGGACATTCCGGGCGGCTACACGGCGATGTTACTGATGCTAGGGCTGCGACCGGTGGGTGCGTTGGGCTTGCGGCCGGCTGTGCTTTCCCGCGAGGTGGCCACGGCGATCAGTGCGCAGGTGGCCATCGCTCTCACGCGCGCCACGGCGATTGAGGCCTCTGCCCGCCTCGAAGCAGCACGCGAGGCTGACCGGCTACGCGCCGCGCTGATTGACTCGTTGACACACGAGTTGCGCACGCCCCTAACCGCAATCCGCGCCGCGGCCACCACCTTGGTTCAGGGTGAGGGGCTGGACGAAGCTGGGAGACTGGAGTTGGCGGCCATTGTCGACGAGGAGAGCTCGCGGCTGGATCGGCTGATTGGCGAGGCCGTGGAGATTGCTGAAATCGACGCAAACGTGGTTCAGGTTCACCGCGTGCCACACCTTCCACGAGCGCTGCTCGATCAGGCAGTCGAGGAGTCGCGGAATGCGCTGGCCGGGCATCGGGTGGAGATTTCCGTTGAAGGTCCGGATAAGCCCGCCTGGTTCGATCCACACCTGTTGGGGCGCGTGCTGCGCCACCTGCTGGAGAATGCAGCGCGGCATACACCTGCGGGTGGCCGCATCCTGCTGGGCAACCGGCGCATGGGCGACCGGCTGGAGTTCCGCGTCGAAGACGAGGGCGAGGGCATCGATGCCGCCGATCTGCCCTTCATCTTCGATAAGTTTTACCGGGGCAAGAAGGGAACCGGCAAAGGGAAGGGAACGGGGATGGGATTGGCCATCTGCCGCGCCATCCTGGCCGCGCATGGCGGGGAAATCGAGGTCGAGAGCGCACCCGGACACGGCGCATGCTTCCGCTTCTGGGTGCCGCTGGTGGAGAAGGAGCCGGGGAGCGCGAAGTCAGGGTAAAGTATTTCTTTGACGCATGACGCATTACAGGCTACACTGAGGAAACATGATTCAGTCGTTCAGGCACGCGGGTCTGGAGAAGTTCTTCCTAACGGGAAGTAAAGCCGGAATCCAGCCCGCCCATGCCAGAAAGCTGGCGATTCAGCTTGGGACGCTGGACATTGCACCTAATGTTGCGCGCATGAATGTTCCTGGTTGGGAACTGCATCCTCTCAAGGGCGATCTTGCGGATCACTGGTCCATCAAGGTTAACGGCAACTGGCGCATGACATTCAGATTCGAGGGAGAAAACGCAATCCTCGTCGATTATCAGGACTATCACTAGGAGGAAAGATGACAAGAATGTATAACCCGCCCCACCCCGGCGAACTTCTTCGGGAATATCTCGGCACGATGCAGGTTGGAGAAGCGGCAAAGCGACTTCGCATCGCGCGGTCAACACTGTCACGACTCCTCAATGGCCGCACGTCGTTTACCGCGCCCATGGCACTGCGCCTTGCCGATGCGCTGGGAACAGAGCCGGGGGTATGGCTCGACTTGCAGCAGCAGTACGACTTGTGGCACGCTGCGCGCCGCAAGCGGCCAAAGGTAGCGAGGATTGTTTTCCCGGACGCCAGCAAGAGCGCAGTTGCGTAAGGTTTGGGTGCCGCTGGTGGAGAAGGAGCCGGTGAGCGTGGGGCTGCAACGAGCCACTATTTCGACGCACAATCCTCGCCTGGCTCCTATTCTGGCTCTCCGCTCCAGTCGCAGGGGATCTCGCGGCGCTTCTCCGAGCTTTCCAGGGCCCACTCCAGCAGCCGCGCCACGCGCCATGCAGCCATGGCTGAAACTGGAGCAGGCGGTTTGCCTAGCAGGGCGTCGCGAACTCCCGCGTAGTAGAGCCGGTAGTCGCCGGGGATGGGCTCGATGGACCGGGTAACGATACTGCCGTTCACATCGACATGGAGCGTGCCCCATTCCGCGGCTGACTCCTTGCCCCAGTTTGGATCATCAATGCGCGTGACTTTGTTCAGCGCGGCCTCCTGCGGATCCAGGCCAAGCTTCCAGTAGTTGCCCTTTGTGCCGCGCAGATGAAAGCGGGGGCGCGCAGGCGTCGTCAGGCAGTTAGCGCCCAGGACGACCCATAAGCCCGGATAGCGCAGTCGGAGGGTGAACGAGTCGCAGGCGCGTGCCCATTCTCGCTCACAGAGAATCTCGGCGGAAACGGTTGACGGCTTGCCGAAGAGGGTCAGCGCCTGGTCTACCAAATGGGTTCCCAGGTCGAGCAAAACGCCCCCTGATGCGGGGTCTTCCTTCCAAAGGCGGTCGGTGGGTGGATCAGGACGCCAGCGGTCAAAACGCGATTCAAGGTAAACCAGACGGCCCAGCGAACCTTCATGCAATAGTTTCTGGATTGTCTGGAAGTCACTGTCCCAGCGGCGGTTATGGAACGGGATAAGCAGGGCTTTGTGGGCCTTGGCAAGCTCCACGAGCTGAGCAATTTCGGCGGAGGAGGTGCAGACGGGCTTGTCTACGATGAGGTTTTTGCCGGCTTTGAGAATCTGGCTGGCGACCTCAAAGTGGCTTTGGCTGGGCGTGGCGACCACAAAGAGGCCGAGCGAGTCGTCAGCCAGCATGGCTTCGAGGGTGCGATAGGTTGTGATGCCGGGGTATCGCTGGGCGGCATTGTTTGTACTGCGTTCCATGACGGCGGCCAGTTCCAGGCCATCGACCGAAGAGATCAGCGGCCCATGAAAGACCCGCCCTACCATTCCAAAACCAACCAAACCGACACGAATCATGCATCCTCCCAAAGTGCGGCGTTCTATCGCCCTATCCTTCGAGCTTATACCGGGTCTCGGCCAGGCGGTAGAGGCGCCGCCAGACCAGGCGGTTCATGGTGACGACGATGGAGGCCATCAGGACGGTAGCCAGCAAGAGAGAAGAGATATTTCCACTGTCGCTGGCTGCGCTGATCTGCGCTCCCAGGCCAAGAGTTTGTAGGGTTTGATCGCCGATGTGGAAGTATTCGGAAACAATCGAGGCGTTCCAAGCTCCGCCCGATGCGGTAATCATGCCGGTGACGAGATAGGGAAAGATGCCGGGCAGAATCAGCCGGGTCCAGCGCTGCCAACGGGTAAAGTGATAGACCGAGGCAACCTCCTTGAGGTCGGACGGAATGGCCATTGCACCGGCGATGACGTTGAAGAGGATGTACCACTGCGTTCCCAACAACATCAAAGCAATCGAGCCGACGCCCAGCCCGCCTCCTATGCGAATCAGCGCCAGCATCAGGACGGGAAAGAGCGCGGTGGCCGGCACCGAAGCTACAACCTGGGTAATAGGCTGGAGAAAACGGGCCAATCTCGGATTAGAGCCGATGATAACGCCGACGGGAATGGTCCATAAGGCGGCGATGAGAATGGATGCGTTGACGCGGAGCCAGGTGGCTCCGGCACCCAGCAGAAGCAGCCGGATCTCTGGCCAGGTGGCGCCGCGAAGCAACAGGTAAGCCTGGAAGAGACTCCAAAGGACGGCCGGAGCCGCAAAGGCAACCAATAACATCGGGAGTAGCTTTCCGCGCTTGCCGGGGGTGTCGTCGATGGGATGCACAATGCGGCATGCGCGGGTTTGCGAGAGGCGATGGTAGAGGTGCTCCTCTATGCCGTCCCAGACGCGCACGGGCAGGCGTGTGAGCGCACCGGTTTGTTGCAAAAGCGTGAGGATGGGCGAGGTAGCGCGGGTGGCGGATTCAACCTGCTCGAATTTGAATTTGTCGCTCCAGGCAATGAGCGGACGCCAAATCAACTGGTCCGTGGCTACGATAATGAGCACCAGCACGGCGAGTCCCCAGATCAAAGCATGTGTATCCACAGGGTTAGCCGAGGCGGCGGTTTGCAGATAGCTGCCCAGGCCGGGCAGACGAAAGTTGGTTCCGCGAAAGGCGAACATCTCGCAGACGATGAGGAAGAACCATCCTCCGGCAACCGAGACGATGGAGTTCCAGATGAGGCCAATGGCGGCAAAGGGCATCTCCAGTTGCCAGAATCGCTGCCATGCAGAGTAGCGGTAGATGCGGGAGGCTTCAATCATCTCGCGCGGGATGCTCTTCAGCGAAGAGTAGAAGCTGAAGGCCATATTCCAGACCTGGCCGGTAAAGATGAGCAGGATGGAGCCCATCTCGATGCCGAGTTGGTGGCCGGGAATCAGGGCCATCATGGCCAGCATGACTCCAGGCAGAAAGCTAAGCACGGGAATGGATTGGAGAATGTCGAGGACGGCGATCATCCAGGCTTCGACGCGCTGATTGTATGCGGCAATGTAACCGTAGGTGACGGCAAAGATGAGGCTGAATAGGTAGGCGATGGCGATACGCGCGACGGAGTAGAAGGCGTAGAGCGGCAGCGCGCGGACGGAGTGGGAGATGACGACTGCCGGCATGGGCCGCGCCATCCAGTAAGTTCCCAGCTTAATCATGCCCAGAAAAAAGGCGAGGCCGCAGAGGACTACGGCCAGATCGATGAGAATCGGCCAGGTTTGCGCGGGGACCCGTGTTTGCGCTAAAAGATGCGGGGGTTTCACTCGGCGTCCTCGCTGGCGGCAACCTCTTCGTCCTGCGCGTCGGGCAACACGAAGCGGCGGTGTCCGGCGTCATAATCGAACAGCTCCGCGTAGCGGCCCCAGGTGACGGCGGTTTCCATCTGCCGCTGGCACTCCTCCTCGCTGAATTGCTGGTCAAGCATATCGAGGAAGAAGTCTTCCGGGATGGTATGGTCTCTCTTGGTTTCCAGGGCGCGGCGAATCTGGCGTAGCAGCAGGACGTGGGCCACGACCGCGTCGCGGAAGAGTTCCTTCTGGCGGAGAATCTCGGAGTTGGCAAACTCCGTGCCGCTTGCTGTGATGACCGCATCGCCCTCCTCGACATTGAGGAAGCCGAGCAACTGAGCGGCATCGACGATGGGCAGCAGATCGTCGATCTCGAAGCTCAGGTCGTCAGCCATACGATAGATGTCTTCGCGGCCACCTTTGTCGAGCAGCAGTTCAAGCAGGCCGGCCATGCCGCCGGGGCGGGCATGAGGCAACATCTGATAGTGCTGGCGCTGATCGCGCGGCTTGGGCTCGACTTGCTGCTCGGGCGCCTCGGCGGGAACCTCGTCGGGCTTGGTGAGCACTTTGTAGATGTAGTCGACCAGCTCGATAAAGGGCGCGGACGCGCGGTCGCGGGGCTGGGCCAACTGCACCTTGAAATCCGTGCGAATGTGGCCGGGATTCTTCCCCAGAACGATGATGCGGTCGGCCAGCAGCACCGCCTCTTCGATGTTATGCGTGACCAGGAATACGGCCTTGGTGGGCATGGTCTTGTTGGCCCACAGCTCCAGCAACTCACTGCGCAGGTTTTCGGCGGTCAGCACGTCGAGGGCGCTGAAGGGCTCGTCCATGAAGAGCACTTCAGGTTCGACCACCAGCGCGCGAGCGAAGCCCACCCGCTGCTTCATTCCGCCCGATAACTCCTTCGGATAGGCAGCCTCAAAGCCGTCCAGGCCAACGGTATCAAGAATTTTCATGCTGCGCACGCGGCGCTCATCAGCCGGGACGCCGCGAGCTTGCAGCGGGGCTTCAACGTTATCCAGCACGGTGAGCCATGGAAAGAGGGCAAAACTCTGAAAAACGATGGAGACGTTGATCTCCGCGCCGGCGATGGGCTTTTCGTGCCAGTAAACCTGGCCGGTGGTGGGCGTGGAGAGGCCGGTCAACATGCGCAGCATGGTCGACTTGCCGGAGCCGGAGGGACCGAGCAAGGCGACGATCTCTCCGGGGACAATGGAGAGGTCAGTAGCAGAGATGACCTGAATGCGATTCTGGCTGGGCTGGGGGTAGTACTTCTCGATCTTCTCGGCGCGAATAATGGCTTCAACGGCCGGAGCCGTGGCCGGGACTACGCTGGGGATGACCGCTTCCTGCATGGTTGCTTCTCCGCTTTCTGATATCACTCATGAACCTCTGAACAAATAATTATTGCAGTCCAACATTCCATCAGGGGCTAAAGCCCGCGTTCATTTTGCTTTCTTTGAGGCACGACTAAAGTCATGCCCTTTCAAAACATCGACATATGCAGAGGTTCCTTAGGTTAAACCTCCCGCCGTCCCTCAAGAGCCCGCGCCATCGTCACCTCGTCGGCGTATTCGATGTCGCTGCCTGCGGGAACTCCGGTTGCTATTCGCGTGATGCGGATAGGAAAGCCGCGCAACGCATCGGCGAGCCAGTGTGCGGTGGCCTCGCCCTCGAGAGTGGGGCTGGTAGCCAGGATAACCTCGTCCACCTCGCCCTTTTCCACGCGGGCCACGAGGGTGCCGGTGCGCAACTGATCTGGTCCCACGCCATGCAGGGGCGAGAGCGTACCGTGCAGCACGTGATAAACACCCTGATAGCCGCCCTGGGAACTGCGGGTGCGCTCCACAGCGGCGATCGTGGTAGGCTCCTCGACCACGCAGACCAGGCGGTGATTGCGCGCGGAGCTCAAGCAATAGGCGCAGGGATCAATGTCGGTGACGTTGTTGCAGATGGAGCAGAGGCGCAGATTGGCCTTGAGGCCGCGCACCGCCTCGGCCAGGGCCGTAGCATCCTCGTCCGAGGAGCGCAGGATGTGGAAAGCAAGACGCTGAGCGCTCTTGGTTCCCACCCCGGGGAGCTTCTTCAACTCTTCAATGAGCCGGGCCATCGGCTCGGCATAGCGTGACACGATCAGCGCCTCCCTGAAGAACAGTGGTCGGTGAACAGTGAACAGTGGTCAGTTGAAAAGAATGGATCAAAGTTCATTGCTCATTCGAAAAAGCGATCCTAAAGAGTTCGATAGACGATGCCGGTGAAGGTATCGGCGTTCATAAAGCCTTTGACCAACGAAGCATCAAACTCCGCTGTGGGCTTCTTTGCCACTGCTTCTTGCTCGCTTGCGCCAGCGGCCTTGAGAGCGGCAACCTTGTCGCGAACCGCCGCAAGCATGTCATGGTACTTCTGAAAATAGGCTTTCGAGCCCAGCGGACCATGACCGGGAATAATCTGTGTGTCGTTGCCTGCCACGGCCAGAACTTTTTCACTGGCGCGGATCATGCCGCCGATGGAGCCGCCCGTGCCTTCGTCGATGAACGGGTATGTGGCGTTGAACCAGATGTCTCCCACGTGCAGCACATTGGCTTTCGGGAAGTGAATGTAGATGTCGGTGTCGGTGTGCGCGGGAGCAAAGTGCGCCAAGTCAAGCGCATCCCCGTTGCGCCAAATGTGCAATGTGTCCGCGAAGGTGATCGTCGGCCAAGCGCCTGCTGGAGCGGCTGGCGTGGTTGTATGAAAGAGCTTCATGGTCTGCGGAGTGGAGAGCCGCATACGGGTATTATCGTGGGCGATGATGGTGTACCCGGCCGCGTGCATTCCTTCGTTGCCGCCGGTGTGGTCACCGTGCCAGTGGGTATTAATCAGCGCGAAAGGAGCGTCTTTGCTGATGGTTCCGATGGCGTCTAAAATTCGTGGAACCGCTGGCGCAAAGCTGGCATCGATGAGAATATTTCCCTCGGGGCCGGTTTGCAGCGCCATGTTGCCGCCCTGGCCCTGAAGCAGATAGATGTTGTCGTATAGCTTGGTTGTTTTGATAGGCATGGTTGCGGCGCTGGCGTGGGGTTGCGCCGCCTGGCCGGCTGCCGGCGCTGCCTGGGCGCTCAGCGTGCGGGATAGCATAGCCGCCGCGCCTGCCGCTATGCCAAGTTGCATAAAATCTCTGCGATTCATTCCTTCGAGCATGGTTTCTCCCTCCCGGTTTCGAAAAAAGTTCAGAATCAAAACTCAGCCAATCCCAGGCAGCTTGAGACCGCCCAACATTCCCTGCACGCTGGATTGCATGGCCTCATCGGCCTTGCGCCCGGCTTCGTTAACCGCGGATACCACGAGGTCTTCGAGCATCTCCACGTCGGGCTTATCGCCGCCCAGGCCAAGGACCGCGGCGGGTTCGATACGAATTTTGAGAAGTTGCTTCTTGCCGTTCATGGTTGCGGTCACCGCGCCGCCGCCGCTCGTTCCCTCGACCACGATCTGCGCAAGTTTATGCTGAACCTCCTCTTGCATCTCATTGGCTTTGGAGAGCATCTCGGAGATTTTGAGCGGGTTAAGCATGGTTTGTACTCCTCATCTGGAGCGAGCGTTATTTTTGGCGGAGATCGAGGACGCTGCGTACATCAGCCTTGAAGATATCCCGCGCTCGTTGGACCAGAGGGTTGGCCAGCGCGGCCTCTCCAATGCTTCCGGCGGGCGGAGGGGCCATTGGCGCGGCAGAGGGCGCAGTCCCTTCGCCGGGAATGACCAGAAATCGCGTCGGCGCTCCCAACCTTTGCAATTCCTGGCGGATAATCTTCTCCGCGGCTGTGTTGATGGTCAGGGCCAGCATCTTCTTGCCCATGCCGGCCACCTCAATGCGCAAGCTGGCGCCATCGATGGTCCATTTGCCCGTGCCGAGAAGTTGAGCCGCCGAGACGTGGCCGCCCTCGACCAGCGCGCTACCGACGGCGAAACGAATTTGCTCAATTGCAGGAGCCACGGCAGCAGCTAGCGGATCAACGGCCAGCGCGCCTTCGGTGAGCGGTGTAGCGTATCCGGTGGCCGGAACGTTCGCGGCAGGGAAGGGCGTAGACGGCGCGCGCTCCATGGTTGCGACCGGCGAAGAAGCTGTGCCAGGCTGCGAGTTGGACTCCATCTTTGGCCCAGAATTATAATTTCCGCCTGTTGAGCCAAAGGGCGAAAGAGGCGGAGCAGCGGCAGGAGCAGTAGAAGCAGCCGGGCGCGCCGGGCTTGTGACAGGTCGAGGCGACGACGCCGGTGTTGCGGAGCGCACAGCCCCCACGCTGCTCAGCAGCTCCTCAATCGGCAGCAAGCGCTGCGCATGAATCAGCTTGAGCAGGCCAAGTTCCAGGTGGAAGCGCTGCTCCTGACGGTAGTTCAGGTCGTCGAAGGTGCGCAGAACGATTTGCAGGTTGCGGGTCAGCTCTTCTTCGGTGAACAACTGCGCGGTGCGGCTCGCTCGCGCTCGCTCATCGGCGGAGATTTGCAGCAGCTCGGTCTGCTCGCCGCCCAGCTTGGCCATCAAACAATTTCTCAAGTAGCGGACCATCTGCCTCGCCAGCGACGAGGGGTTGTGCCCTGCGTTGACGAGCAGGTTCAACTGCTCCATCAACTCGGCGCTCTGTCCGGCTGCGACGGCTTCCAGCAACCGTTCGAATACGGCGTTGGGCACCGCGCCCATCAGCTCGCGAATCTGCGCCGCCGAAAGCACCGGCCGGCCCTTCTCCACCGGCGCGGAGGCAATGGCCTGGTCCATAATAGAGAGCGCGTCGCGCATGGAACCGTCGCCAGCCTCGGCCAGCAGGGCCAGCGCGGCATCCTCGGCTTCGACCTTCTCCTCTGCGGCGATCATCATCAACTGCGCCAGAATGTCGTCGAATTTGACGGCGTGAAAGCTGAAGTGCTGGCAGCGCGAGCGGATGGTCTGCGGAATGTCCTCCGGCTGCGTGGTGGCCATCATGAAAATGACGTGCGACGGCGGCTCTTCGAGGGTTTTGAGCAGCGCGTTGAAGGCCGCGTCGGTGATCTGATGGGCCTCGTCGAGAATGTAGATTTTGTAGCGGTCGCGCGATGGCGCGTAGCGGGCGGCGTCCCTCAGCTCGCGAATCTCGTCGATGCCGCGATTGGTGGCGGCATCAATCTCAATTACATCCACGGCATTGCCCTGGCGAATCTCGATGCAGGAGTCGCAGGCGCCGCAGGGCTCAGGCGTGGGGCGCGCCGCGCTGCCAACTTCGTTGCGGCAATTCAGCGCCATGGCCACAATGCGGGCGATGGTCGTCTTGCCGATGCCGCGATGGCCCGAGAAGATGTAGCCGTGGGCGACTCGGTTCTGGCTTAGGGCATTGAGCAGCGTCCGGGTGACGTGATCCTGGCCGGCCACGTCGGCAAAGCGTTGCGGACGGTATTTCCTGGCTAGAACCTGGTAACCCATGGCTGAACCCGCTCCTTGAGGCTTGTCCGGAATGGAGGCCGCCTAGAGAGGATTGTATCGTTTTTGGGGGCGGTGACTGGAAGTCTACAAGTTCACAGTTTCACAGTTCCACAGGAAATAGGGGGGTAGGAGGGTACCTGGGTGGTACAGACTGGGCACATCCCTGACAGAAAGAAGAAGGGTTTGGGCCACTTTTGTTCATTCTTCCAGTGTGCCCCAACGGGAGGTAATTTTCTGCAAACCCCTGCGGTGGGGCCGACCGCCTGTCTGGCGGTTAGGGGCGGTTATTCATATGTCAACTCCAGTCAATCATTAGACGCCTTTTTGATCAACTGTTATTGTCTTTCTCACGTCACCAATGCTGGTTCGCAGAAGCAATTCGCAATTGAATGGTCCTGAGATCGCTGTGTCGGAAGGAATCAGCCAGAAAATAACTGACCCGATCTCTGCATTATGTCCAAGGAGATGTAGATTCTCGTCATTGATGAATGGATTAAAGCAGAAGTTCGCGTCGCCTCGCCAAAACTCGAAATATTCTCCACAGTCATTGTGTTCACTATTGCGAATATAGGTCACATTGCCATAAGGCATGTTTAACTTTGGTTTGGCACAATTCTTTAAGATTCTCCCCTGGACCTGAAGAAGGATTTCCAGCACTGTCACAGGCACATCTGCTTGATTTATTATCTCAATCCATAATACGAAGATAGTAGCGATGAGATCACATTTTACCCCAACAGAATGGAAGTAGAATGATTTTTTTGTTTCTGATAGCCGCAGATCAATGCTGGCTGAGGAATACACAGGGCTGTCTTTAACAGGCTCCCATGACAAACCGAATATGGGAGTGGAAATGCCGGTGATTCTGCTGACGAGCCCTTTGATCCACCTACAAAGTTTCTTCATTGGGCGCACCCGTAAATTATCCTATCGCCTAACAATAAATGATTAGACCGCCTTCTTGACGGCCTTCTTTGCGGCGGCCTTGCGCCGCTTGATCTCTTCCCTGGAGTACAGCGTGCCGCGGCATTTTGCCGAGCCGCAGTTGCACAGGGCTTCGCCGTCGCCGGGGCCGCTGTCGTAGAGGCAGTAGTCGTAGGTGATCTCCTCGCCAGGAACGATGTTGCGGATGGCCTTGATCCAGACGCGGCCGCCTACCTCTACAGACTCGCAGTTAGGCGTGCAACTGTGGTTGATATACATGGCGGTGCATTGGCCGTCGATGACCACAGAGCCGTCGCCGAGTCCAAAGAGGTAGGTGATGGAGGAGTTCTTGTAGGCGGCGTCGGCCTCGGCCTTGGTGAGGCGGGGTCCTGTGTACTCGGCTACGCGCCGGCCTTTGCGGATGGCCGTGGTGGTAAAGCAACCGGTGGCATGAATGGCGGAGGAGCGAATGATGAGCGCCATGAGTGTAAGATGCTGTGAACAGTGGTCAGCGGACAGTCTGTTCCTTGTATTGTAGATGGATTTTGCTCCTCCGGCGAATTTGCAGCGGTCTTCGGAGGACGGAAGAAGCGCAACCGGACAGGCATGAGACTCGAGATTAAGATAGAAATATGAAGCGATACTTGTTAAGGACGCTGGTGTTAGCGTGCTACCTTATGGCGGGGCCGTGGCTGCTGGCGCAGACGCCGGCTGCTGGCGATACCAAAAGCCAGAGCAAGCCCGCCGCGGGCGAGAGTAAAAAGCCGGCCCAGACCAACTCATCGCAGCCGGGAGCGGTCCCTCAGTCCAGCAGCAATCCCTTTCCCGAAGATACAAGCACGGTTCCCGTGATGCCCACGAAGATACCGCCGCCGCTGCCTCAGGGAACCTATCGCCCGGAGGAAAGAGAGCCGGAAAGCTCGCCGGTTCCGCTGCCGGGCGATGATGCCGATCCGGTACGCAGTCCGGACGACCCCGCGCCGGCTGCAGCCAGCAGCCCGGATGCCAATTCGAGTTCGAGCCTCAATGGCCTGGAGAGGCTGCTTCCCAAGCCGGAAGACGACGATCAAACCAGTGGCAAGAAGAGAAAGCTGCTCGTTGTCAAGGAGCCCGCCCACCAGGAGGCTTCCTCCAAGGACATTGAAGTTGGCCGCTATTATTTGCAGACCAAAAACTGGAAGGCGGCACTTTCGCGCTTTGAGTCGGCGATGATTCTGGACCCGGAGAATCCCGAGGTGTATTGGGGAATGGCGCAGGCGGAGCACCGCCTGGGCGATTATGTCCATGCCAAAGAGCATTATCTGAAGCTGCTGGAGTACGACCCCGACGGCCCGCATGGCAAGCAGGCGCGCAAGGAACTGAAAGACCCGGCGTTGGAAAAAGCACAGAGCGGCACGTCCGGCCAGCCCGAGGCTGCGCCGCCGAAGTAGGTAATTCTCTCCAATAGTGGTGACGCAGTGGGCGTACATCGCCGCGCGCTGATAGGCTAAAACCAGGCATGAACGAGATTTTGCATCAGTTGCGGTGTATCGGATGCGGGGCGCGGATAGCAGGCGCGGAAGCCCTGCAGGACTTCCGTTGCGCTGTCTGCGGAGAGCTGTTTGACGTGGAGTACCCCGGCTGGAGTCTGCGCGGGGGCCAGGACCGCCCCAATGCAGGCGGGCTCAAGTGGGTTTGGCGGGAGCGGCGTTCGTCAAGAGAGGAGTTGGACTGCTCCGGCGTCTGGCGCTTTCGCGAGCTGCTGCCCATTCTGGATGACTTTAGCAACGCGGTGAGCCTGCGCGAGGGCAACACGCCCCTGTACCACATGACGCGCGCGGCCTTGGCTCTGAGGATTGACCTGCTCTTTGCCAAGCACCAGGGGATGAACCCGACCGGATCGTTCAAGGACACGGGCATGACCGCGGCGATGAGCGTGGCCAAAGAGCGCGGCTTCGCGTGGGTGGCCTGCGCGTCTACCGGCAACACTTCGGCTTCCATGGCCGCTTATGCGGCGCGCGCCGGGCTCCGGAGCCTGGTGCTGATTCCCGAAGGCAAGATCGCCTGGGGCAAGCTCTCGCAGGCCATGGACTACGGCGCGGTGACCTGCCAGTTGAAGGCCGATTTCGACGGCTGCCTTCGCCTGTTGTCGCAGATTGT
>Ga0326727_10005953_pt1 | contig 34086 bp, 36 predicted proteins | sample MB2enrmetagenome_FD_207643 | JGI IMG/M metagenome (GOLD analysis project Ga0326727, IMG submission 207643) | Lab enriched peat soil microbial communities from McLean, Ithaca, NY, United States - MB29MY | ecosystem: Environmental > Terrestrial > Soil > Wetlands > Peat | place: USA: New York...
ATCCGCGAGGGCGGGCGCACGGTGGGCGCGGGCACGGTGACGGAGATTTTGAAGTAACAGGGAACAGGGAACAGGGATCAGGGAACAGGGATCAGGGATCAGTGCGAAGTGCGGTTTTGGGGCTGACAACTGAACACTGATAACTGACAACTGGAAGGATTTGAGAATGCGGGAAATTGTTACATTGCAGTGCACGGAGTGCAAGGAGCGCAACTACTCGACGACCAAGAACAAGAAGACGACCACGGGCCGTCTGGAGTTCAAGAAGTTCTGTAACCGCTGCCGTAAGCACCAGCCGCACAAGGAAACGAAGTAGAGACAGGGATTGGGGGTAAGGGATTAGGGGTTAGGAGCCAGCGCTCAGTAAGTCAAATACAATTCGGAGCGGCGAAAACTAACCCCTAATCCCTGAGCCCTAACCCCTGTTCTTAGGGGCGTAAGCTCAACGGTTAAACTGTCGGTCTCCAAAACCGAACTTGGGGGTTCGAATCCCTCCGCCCCTGCCAGATTGAACACGGATAAGGCACGGATGCGGCCGGCGGGACGCTGGACGCAAAGGAACGGGAAGCATGGCAACGAAGGCAGCAATTGCGAACGGCGGAGATTGGCCGGGCAAGCGGCAAGGTTTGAAGCTGTTCGACAACACGGTCGGCGCGTGGAAGGACTTCACGCGCTTTCTGAGCGAGGTGCGTGGCGAGATGCGCAAGGTGGTCACGCCCTCCTGGAAGGAAGTGAAGGCGACCACGACGGTGGTGATCGTTGCGGTCTTCATCTTCGGGCTATTCTTTATGGTGGTGGATTGGATCTTCCGCTTGGGCCTGGACCGGTTGCTGAACAAGCTGGGCGGATTGTCGGAGTAAGCGCAGCCGCGAAACGAGAGCACGATGACAGATGAGTTGGTACAACCCGCCGAGCAGACGCCGCCCCCGCCGGAGCGCAACGAGAACTTCAAGTGGTACATTCTGCATGCCTACTCAGGCTTTGAACGCAAAGTGCGCGAGTCGATCGAGAGCCGCGTTCAGGCCTTCGGGCTGAAGGACAAGGTGGGCCGCGTGATGATTCCCACCGAGCCGGTGACGGAGATCGTCAACGGCAAGAAGCGCACCGTGGAGCGGGTTTTCCTGCCCGGCTACGTGCTGGTGGAGATGGAACTGGACAACAATCTTTGGCACGTGTTGAAGGACACGCCCAAGGTGACGGGCTTTCTGGGCACGGGCGACAAGCCGGTGGCGCTGTCGGAGGAAGAGGTGAGCTCGATACTCTTCCGTTCCGAGACGGCGAAGGATAAGCCGCGGCTGAAGATCAAGTTTGAAAAGAGCGAGCAAGTCCGGATTACGGACGGGCCGTTTGCCAACTTCAACGGCGTGGTGGACGAGATCAATGAGGATCGCGAGACGATGAAGGTGATGGTGACCATCTTCGGGCGATCGACCCCGGTCGAGCTGGAGTTTGGCAAGGTGGAAAAGATTGAGTAGTTGATAGCTGCCAGCTACTAGCTTTCAGCTTCTAGCCGGGCTGCCCACCTAGCGGGCTCCGGTTGCGAGCGAACGCTGCGGCGCCAACACCAAAATTGAAGGAAGGGTACTTCCAGCTAAAGGTTAGAAGCTAGGAGCTAGAGGCTGGTTCCAAAGGAACATATCATGGCACCTCCGAAGAAGATTACCGGCTATGTAAAGCTGCAGATTGAGGCCGCGAAGGCCACGCCTGCGCCGCCGGTGGGTCCGGCGCTGGGTCAGGCGCAGGTCAACATCATGGAGTTCTGCAAGCAGTTCAACGCGCGCACGCAGAACAAGGAGATGGCCGGGCTGATCATTCCGGTCGTCATCACGGTTTACGGCGACCGCAGCTTCAGCTTTGTAACCAAGACGCCTCCGGCGGCGGTTCTGCTCAAGAAGGCGGCCGGGGTCGCGAAGGGCTCGGGCACGCCCAACAAGGAAAAGGTCGGCAAGCTGACCGAGAAGCAGGTGCGCGAGATCGCCACGCAGAAGATGCCGGATCTCAACGCGGCCTCAGTGGATGCGGCGGTGAAGAGCATCAAGGGCACGGCGCGATCGATGGGGATCGAGGTTGTGGCTTAGGCCGCGGCCGATTTTTCCGCCCAGAGGCTCTCCCTTTCGGGAGGGCCTTTTCGTGTCTGGCCGGCTTCCCATGAACTGACGGCGCAGGCCGAACTCCGCCCATGCACAGGGCGGGGGAATTTGCTATAGAATCACAGGCACCAAACGGAACGCCATTCATGTTCAGTCCAACCGTCGCCAGCAACGGGCATTCAGGTGCTTCAAGGTCACAGCCCGCGTGGGTTAATGCGCTCACCGGGATGCCGGGCCTGGCGCTGGCTTTTCTCTGGGGGCTTGCGGAAGGCACATTCTTCTTTGTCGTTCCGGATGTGCCCATCTCCCTGGCGGCGATCCTGAATCCCCGTCGCGCCTGGCGGCACATTCTCGCGGCTATCGTGGGAAGCGTGATTGGAGGGATGCTTCTGTTCAGTTGGTCTTCCCGCGACCCGCGGGGCGCCCAGGACGCCGTTGCGCGCGTGCCGTTTGTCACCTCGGGGATGTTTGCGGAGGTGCATGCGAGTTATCGAGCGCATGGGCTGGGCGCGCTGTTTCTGGGACCCTTATTCGGGACTCCATACAAGATTTATGCCGTCGAGGCGCCGGGGTTTCTAGGCTGGAAGGCGTTTATGCTGGCCACAGCTCCGGCGCGGGGGGAGCGATTCCTGGTTGTCTGGGCAGGATTTGGCGTTGTGGGAACCCTGCTGCGGAGATTCCGCGGGCGGACGGCGCCGCAACTGGCGCTTCTGAATGGATCTTTCTGGGTCGTTCTTTATGCTGTCTATTGGGGCATGATAGTGTTTCGTTGACGCCGCGAGTCGAGGCGCAAGCAGAATATGCCGAGTATCTACGCTTTGAAGCCCGGATTTCAGAATCTCCTGCGGCCGCTGGTGAATGGGCTCGCGGGCCTGAACGTGACGGCGAATCAGGTCACCATTGCGGCCTTGCTGCTTTCGCTGGGCGCGGGATGCGCGATCGCGCTGGCGCATGGCGGCCGGATGCTGCTGTTGTTGCCCGCGGTGCTGCTGGTGAGGATGGCTCTCAACGCCATGGATGGGATGCTCGCCCGCGAGCACAACCAAAAGACCGCGCTAGGCGCCATTCTCAACGAGCTGGGCGACGTGATCGCCGACGCCGCGCTCTACCTGCCGCTGGCGCTCGTGCCGGGATTCGATCCCCGGCTGGTGGTTGGCATTGTGATTCTTTCGATTCTGACCGAGATGACCGGCGTGATCGGCGTCCAAATCGGCGCATCGCGGCGTTACGACGGCCCGTTCGGCAAGAGCGACCGTGCCTTCCTCTTTGGACTGATGGCATTGCTGCTCGGCTTGCGGGCGCCTGTCGAACGCGCGATTCCGGTCCTCCTCTATGCGGCGATTCTCCTCCTCCTGCTGACGATCTTCAATCGCGCGCGGGGCGCGCTGCGCGAAGTGCGTGGGAACGGCGGGACGAGATGAGCGCGGGAATCCATCCCCTGGCGAACGTGATTGCGGCGCTCGCGCGCGGCGTCAGCGGAGTGCGGATACGCTGGGCGGGGTGCCGGCCGGATGGCGGACAGCGCATCTTCTTTGCCAATCACACCAGCCACCTGGATTTTGTGGTCCTATGGTCGGCGCTGCCCCGCGAGGTCCGCGCGCGCACGCGGCCCGTCGCTGCGCAGGATTATTGGGAGAAAGGCGTGAGGGCCTATCTGGCGCGAAGAGTCTTTCGCGCGGTATTGGTTCATCGCGGGGGAACTGCGCACGCCGGCGGCAAGGCGGAGGAGTTTGCGGACGCCCGCACGGTGATCGACCGGCTCGCCGAGGCTTTGGGAGAAGAGGAATCGCTGATATTCTTTCCCGAAGGCTCGCGCGGAACGGGAGAGACGATTGCGCCGTTCCGCAGCGGGCTGTATCACCTTGCCAGGAGGAGACCGGATGTTGAACTGGTGCCGGTCTGCATTGAGAATCTGGGCCGGGTTCTGCCCAAGGGCGAGGTGCTGCCGGTGCCGCTGATTTGTTTGCTGACCTTTGGAGCGCCGATGCGCATTGAAGAAACCGAAGATAAGCGAAGCTTTCTCGAGCGCGCTCGCGCGGCGGTGACCGGGCTTCGCCGGAAAGGACAATCGTGAGCGCGGGCTGGCCGGGTTATCGAGCTTTGCAGGTTGCGGCGGCCGGATGGATCCCTCAGATCAAGGATCCCCAGCTGGCCTATCTGTTTGGCGGTGTTCTGGGCGTTCTCATCTTCGCGAGCGTGACTGGAGCGATCCTCGCGAAGACGGCCAAGGGCGACGCGGCGCGGGCCACCATCGACAATCTGAACGCGCGCACGCGCGCCTGGTGGAAGATGTGCGCCATCTTCGCCCTCACCCTGCTGATCGGGCGAATCGGCTCGCTGATCCTGTTCGCGCTGATGTCCCTGCTGGCGCTGCGCGAATACATTACGCTCATGCCCACGCGCCGCGCTGATCATCGAACCCTGATCTGGAGCTTCTTCTTCATCACGCCTCTCCAGTATTACCTGATCGGAATCCGCTGGTACGGGTTGTTCGCCATCATGATCCCGGTGTTCGCATTCCTTTTCATTCCCACGCGGATCGCGTTGACCGGCGATACCGAGCACTTCCTGGAGCGCGCCGCGAAGATTCAGTTCGGCATCATGGTCTGCCTTTACAGTTTGAGTTATGCGCCGGCGCTGCTGATGCTTAAGATTCCCGGATTCGAGGGCCGCGACGCAAGGCTGTTGTTCTATCTCGTCCTCGTGGCTCAGATGAGCGATGTATTGAAGTATGTGTGGGGAAAGCTCATCGGCAAACACAAGATCGTGCCGCAAGTCAGTCCCAACAAGACATGGGAGGGCTTTTGCGGGGGTGTGCTCACAGCCACTGCGCTGGGCGCCGCGCTCTGGTGGATAACTCCGTTCACGCCGCTCGAGGCCGCGGGAATCTCGCTCGTGATCGCCCTGCTCGGCGCCGCCGGCGGCCTGGTAATGAGCGCCATCAAGCGCGACGCCGACGTAAAGGATTTCGGCGCCATGATCGAGGGCCACGGCGGCATTCTCGACCGCATCGATTCGCTGTGCTTCGCCGCGCCCATCTTCTTTCACGTTGTCCGCTACTGCTTCGTTCCATGACTGAAGCCGCCGAGTGAATGCGCTGTTCGACGGAAGACACAAACCTCGACTACGCTCCAGCCACCGGGTTCGCCGCGATGATCGAGAAGATCGGCAAGCCAAAGACTCCTTGTAACTGGCGGTCTTGCGCGCGCACACTGGAGGAGCACCCTATCTGTGGCGGGCGACCAGCACCATCAGCAGTAGGATGACGACCGGAATGAGCGCCAGGGCGCTGTAATACAGAATCTTGCGCGATAGCTGGGACTTGCGCTTCTGCCAATCGCGCAACTCCTCCCGGTCTTCCACGCCGACCTGATCCAGGTGCTCCAGGTCGAACTGGAAATCGCGCGCCCTGGGATACCGGTTGGCGGGGTTCCTTTCCAGCGCGCGATACAGAACCTCCTGCAACTGAGGAGAGATGGAAGGGTCGGCGACGCTGGGAGGCGTGGGGTGGTTCAGCAGGCGGTCGTTCATCGCGGCCAGGGGCGAGGGGCCATAGAAGGGCAGCTTGCCGGTGAGCATTTCGTACAGGATCACACCCATGGAAAAGATGTCGGAGCGCCCATCGCCGCGCTTGCCCTTGACCTGCTCCGGAGAGATGTAGTTGGGTGTGCCGAGCGTGGCGGTGAAGTTGGCATAGGTCAGGCGCCGCGCGGCAGAGTCGCTGGCGATGCCGAAGTCGATGAGCTTGATGTTGTCTTCCGCATCCACCATGATGTTTTCCGGCTTTAGGTCGCGGTGCACCACGCCGTTCGCATGGATGTAATCCAGAGCCTCCAGGACGCCGATGGCGATGCGGATGGCGCGGTCGTGAGAGACGCCGCCTTCATCCAGGATCTGGCGCAGCAGACGGCCTTCGCACCACTCCATAACCATGTAAATGCGGCACCGCTCCTCGTTGCCGAAGACGCGCATCACCTTGGGGTGATTCAGCTTCTCGCCGATGGCAGCCTCGCGCTGGAAGCGGTCGAAGAGGATGGGGTCGGCTTCCAGATCGGGGTGGGGGATCTTGAGGGCGACCGTACGGTTGTCGCGCAGGTCCGTTGCACGGTAGATGGTGGCCATTCCGCTGCGGGCGACAGGCGCATCAATGCGGTAGAAATCGATCTGGGAACCGGTCTCCAAGCTGTCGTAAAAGCCCATCGCGCGCCCTGCTCCGCCGGGTTAACTTGTTCTACTGTATAGGGAAATAGACGTCCAGACAGTAAGGATTCCGTAAGACCGCATGGAATCTTTCAAGCACGCGTCAGGCAGGCAGCCGGTATGGCCGGCCGCGGTACATGCCCACCTGCTCGACCGAGCGGATGCGGATGACCTGCGCGGTGGTGTTGTCGTTGCCGTCGATCTCCACGGCGCGGGTCACCAGTTCGCGGGCGATCTCGTCGATGTTCTTCTTCTGGGAGACGATCTGGGCGATAGCCGTCTCGGGCATCTCGTCATGGAGGCCGTCGGTGCAGAGCACCAGCACGTCGCCGGCCTGCAACGCGATGGCGGTGGTGTCCGGCGAGACGAACATCTCCGGCCCCAGCGAGCGAATGAGCACGTGGCGGGACTCGGATGTGGCCATCTCGCCGGCGGTGATGAGGCCCATCTTCCGCTGCTCGTTCACCATGGTATGGTCCTGGGTGATCTGCCTGGCTACGCCGTCGCGGACCAGATAGCAGCGGGAGTCTCCCACATGGGAGACGACCGCCTGGTCGTAGCGGAGCGCGCAGGCCACGATGGTTGTGGCCATCCTCTTGCCCCGGTATTCGGGCGCCAGGGTGCAATCGTGGACGGCGGCGTTGGCCTGCTGGATGAGGCGCGGCAGCAGAGTGGTGAGCATGGTGCCGGCCTGCGCCTGGGCGAACTCTCTGGTGACCACCGACACGGCCGTGGCCGAGGCAACCTCGCCCAGATCCATGCCGCCCACCCCGTCGGCAACGGCAAACAGATACCCGTGAGTCCGGGCCTGCCGGCGCGATGCGGGAAGAAACGATCCCATGGCATCTTCGTTGTTGGTGCGAACCTTGCCGAAGTCGCTTGCCTGGCCGAACTGAACTTCCAACATGGGCGCTTTCGCCTCGAGCATCCGCCGCCTTGCCGCGGGGAAGATACTTCTTAGGGATTGTGAGACATCCACCTCAAAAAAGCCACTGGGTGGCGCTCCGCTCCTCGTTTTTCAGCAAGGAGTTGAGGAGAGATTCCACCCAGCGGCTTTGGTTCGGTTGACGTGCAGTGAGAGTTTATCGGGCCGTGAGCAAAATCGCCTTGCCCTTGGCCTTGGACGAACGCAGGAAGTAGATGGCTCCGTAGGCGCCCCAGATGCCGGAGATGAGCAGCGCCAGCAGCGGCTCTTTGAAGGTGCCCAGGCCGAAGACCGGGCTGATGAGGTAAAAGGCCATGCAGACCAGGTTTGCCAGCAGGCCGAAGCCGGGGATGAGCAGGTGCAGCACCACGTTGTAGTCAGGGCGCTTGTGGAAAGCCACTATGCACAGGAAACAACTGAGCGCGTAGAGGATGAAGGTGCCGAAGTTGGAGGTGAGCGTGACCGTCAGCAGTGAGTTGGGCAGGCCGGCCAGCGTGTCGTGGGAGGGGTAGCCGAAGTTGGAGAAGATTCCGTGCGGCAGCGCCGCGATGGCCGCATCGGTGGGCGCGCTGGCGTCGCCGAAGACCAGCGTGACGGCAAGCACGCCGATGACCGCGGAGATGACGGCCAGCGTCCAGATGGCCTTGCGGGGGCTGAGCGACTTGGCGTGAAGAATGCCGAAGTGCTCGGGCGCCTCGTCGTCCTTGCCCATTGCGTAGGTGACGCGGGCGCCGGTATTCATGCAGGCCAGCGTGGTGCCTATCAGCGCCAGGAAGACGGTGAAGGCCTCCGCCAGCATGAAGTACTTGCCGTTGCCGGGGCCAAGCAGCCAGTCGCCGACGATGATCATCATGTCGCCGATGGGCGCGGCCGAGCTGACCGCGCTCTGCATCGTGTACCCCGAGTTGAGGAAGTAATTGGCCGCGAAGTACTCAAACAGGTAACAGACCAGGCCCTGGATCAGCAGCGAGGCGATGACGGCGATCGGTATATGCTTGGTGGGGTTCTTGGCCTCGCCTCCCATCGAGGTGACCGATTCGAATCCCACCAGAATCAGAATGGCGACCGTGGCCTGGATGAACATGAAGCTGAACTTGTGCGGCGCAATCACCGACGCCGCGTTTTCGTGGGTGAGGAAGTTGCCGCTCGCGTCGGGCGGGGGATAGGTGATGACGTAGGGAACCGGCTTGCCCGCCGAGTCCAGCAGGGGCATGGGCGTACCGCTGGAGTCGCGGATCGTGGAACCGTCCTTGGCGGTGGCGAACTGGTAGGTATAGGTGGACATCGACTGGCTGTCATACTGGAAGGCCGTGGGGCCGGTGGCGCCCGCGGGGTGGCTGACGCGATAACCGAGCGCCAGCACGCTGAACAGGACCAGCGCCGATATCTGGATCACATTGATGGCGATGTTCACGGCCGTCGATGCGCCGGCGCCCTTGGCTGCGATCCAGGCGACAAAGAACGAGAAGACGACGGCCACCAGCGCCATGAATACCGGCCCGGGGTTCGATCCGTTCATGAAGCTGGGATAGAGGAAGCCGACCACGTAGCCGACGAAGATGCCGGTGACGGCCACCATCACGCCGGGATAGACCCAGTAATAGAGGTGCGAGCCCCAGCCGACGATGAACTTGGCGACGCGGGCATACTTGAAGGCTTTCTCTTTCGAGAGCAGGGCCTGCTCGGCGTAGTAGTAGCTGGAGCCGGTGCCGGGATACAGCTTGGAGATTTCGGCATAGGCTACCGCGGTGGCCAGACAGAGCAGCAGGGCGGCGAAGATACCCAGCCACATGGCTGGCGAGGTGGTTCCCGTGCCCGCCTGGATGACGAAGGTGAGCCACAGGAAGGCGCCGGGGGCGATGAGGGCCATTGCGTTTGCGGTCAGCCCGGTAAGGCCCAGGGTGGCCTGCATCTGAGGTGCGTTTTGATCTGCCATGAGCATTCTCCCGATGATTGAAGTTCGTCTGGCTGGTCCCGGCGGCTGGCCCCCGGGATTCTGTGAGTCTCGCCCATCCCCGGCCTGCCTGCCGGGCAGTTACGAGGAAGCTGAATGAGTTACTTGCAGACTAGGACCGCGGCGATAAGGATGAAATGAGGAAACCGAAATGAGTTGCCTGCATTTCCGAAGCGAAAACTGAAGCGCCGGCCTGAGTTTTAGGAAACACTTCCCACGACCCATCCTGAGGCTGTCTTCGGATGGGCTGGACGGGATTCCGGGTTCGGTCGTGCTTAGCGCTTCGGTCTGAAGAATGCGACGAAGGCAACGTAGATCGCGACGACGGTGAGGACAACCCCCACAGCGTTCATGGCCTAACGCTTGGGGCCGAAGAAAGCTATGAACGCCACCGTTACCGTGGATTGCTGGTCCACCATCTGCGTGGCCTGTTTGTGGAAGACGTTCTCGTTGGAAAAGTCGCCGCGATACTCGACCCGGGTCAGAAGGCCTTCAATCCACTTGTACTCATAAGTCCCGGTAAACTCGTACAGATGCTGCGCCGTTCCGGTCTGGAAGCCGTTAGGGTCGTTGAAGTACTCAAACCTGCCCGCCAGGGCTTGCTTGGCTGAAGCCTGTTCATGAGCGGCAACGCCCACGCCTTGCCAGTGATTCAACTTGTTATCGCCGGTGGCGCTCTCGCCCGTGCCGACGATCGCATCCCGGTTCTGGCCATAATCGTAGTTGAAGTAGGCGTTGAACTTGGACGTAGGCGTCAGCAGCAGCGTGGTGTCGATGAGGTTGCGGAAGCCGGAGGTGGTGTTGGGGTTCTCGGGACCGCCGTAGTAGTTCAGATCCCAGGTGTATTTGGGCTTGGTGAGAGCGCTGGTCAGGCCCACCGTCGCGCCGCCGTTGGACTTGCTCACGTTGTTCCAGCCATTGACCACCTGCAAGCCAATCGTCTCGGTCTTGGAGACCGGCAGCGACGTGCGCGCACCGAAGTGCCAGTAGGGAATGGCGTAGACGAACAGCAGCGAACGGGAGTAGTTCCAGTTATCCTTCGCCTCGATCACTTCCGCGCCGGCCGAGGTGACGAACTTGCCGAAGTCCAGCTCGAAGCCCTTGGCCTTGGGCGGCTTCAAGCTGAGGAAGGCCTGCTCGATATAGTTGAGCTGGTCGGCGGAACTGCTGTTGGTCGGCGCGGCGTTGATCAGCGTATTGGTGCGTCCGTAGATGAAGTCGATATGCGCGCCGACCGGGTCCGGATCGTGGTTCAGCGTCAATTTGGCCGCGCTCAGGTTGAACTGGTCCGTCTTGTCGTTGAAGTTGTAGAGGTCGTTGATCTGGCCGTTGGCGGCGTTGGTTGGCCGGTTGGCGTTGAAGCTGTAGTAGCCGTCAATGAAACCGCTGATGTCCATGGGACCGACGCTCCAGGTGGGCGCGGCCGGAGCCGCCGCTGGAGCGGCCGCCGGCGCTTGAGCCGCCGGAGCCTGATCCGCGGCAGCGGGCGCGGGCGCTGTTGCCGGCGGAGCAGGTGTTTGCGCGCCGGCCATCATGGCGATTGCCATTGCGGCGCTGGCCACGGTCTTCGTTATGCGATTCGGGGTCATGGACATCGGCATTATTCCTCCAAGAAAGAGCTTGGTTGTATTACACAGAATGAATTCAGCCAAAGAACAAGGGCAACGGGTCGCACCCAACAGGTGCAATCCCCCACCAATCCGGCCTTCAGAGCCGCGCGGACAAGACTTCCGCGTGAGAATCCAGGATAAGGATTCACGTTTCCCCTGAGAGGTCCATTCGTTTCTGCTAACTCTAGTAAGCCAAAGATGACATAAAGAAGCCATGATGATTTCAAAAAGATGTCCTTATGTCTTTTTCCGGGCTCCCCCTTATCTCGATACGGGCGGAATGCGCCGCGCTGGAATCCCCTGCCGGCAAGTGGAGCACACCGGGCGCACGGGATGCGCCGCGAGAAGCCGATCGAAGTCCTGTTAGAATTCCACTACGCCTTTCCCGAGCCGATCGAGCAAAGCATTTCTCCCCTGGGGGATGGCGGCCCCGGCCGCGGGAGGGCGAGCGCACTTCATCGGAGACGCTGGCGCGACGCCGGCGAGATCTCTGGGCGCCCCGTCCGAATCGAGAGGTTGGTGGCCGATTGGCTGGCAGCTACATTCCGGTGCGTTCTCCCTTTGCCGCCCTGCGCTCGCGTGGCTCCGGGTCGTCCGCGCTCCTGTTCGCGCTGGAGTGCGCGCTGGGGATTCTGGCCGTCGTTCTTGTGGCTGCGCTGGCGCACTGGTCGGGATGGCTGCTGCCGGTGGCGGTTCTGCTCTACCTGCTGATTGTGGTTCCCACCGCCTTGCTCTGCGGATTCTGGCAGGCGGCCGTCGTGTCCCTCTCGGCGGTTGTCGTGCATGGCTACTTCACCGCGCGCCAGCCCCATGTTCATGGCCTGCCCAATCCGGCGGCCGATCCCGTGAACTCCGTCACCCTGCTGGCCTTCGTGCTGGTGGCGCTGGTGGTTAGCAGGCTTTCGGCGCGCGTCACCGGGCATGCCAAAGAAGCTGAGTCCTGGGGCGGACAGATGCACGACCTGTATGAGTTCACCCGCCGCACGCTGCAGATGAACCTCCACATGGAGCCGGGACCGCAGTTGGCCGAGCTGGTCCACGAGATCTTCGCGCTGGAAGCGGTTGCGGTCTTCGACGCCGACCTGCACCGTGTCTATCAGGCCGGAATCTGGAGCGTGGACCCGGAGGAGCTGGCGCGGAACGTCTACTACTTCGAGACCTCGGACGACGATCCCGCCACCGGCCTGGGACGCCGTGTCGTCCGGCTGGGGACGGTGCCGGTGGGCAGCCTGGTGATGCGGGGCGAGACCAGCCCGTTGACGAACAACGCCATCGCCTCGCTGATCGCCATCACCTTCGACCGCTACCGGGCCTTCGCCAACGAGAGCCGCATCGAGACCGAACGCCGCACCGAACAGCTTCGCGCCACGGTGCTCGACAGCCTGGCCCACGCCTACAAGACGCCGCTGACGGCCATCCGCGCGGCCAGCACGGGCCTGGGAGAGATGGGCCACCTGTCGCCCGGACAGGCGGAGCTGGTGGGGCTGATCGATGAGCAGGCGGGCGTGCTGAGCGAGCTGACCACGCGCCTGCTGACCACCGCCCGCCTGGATGCCGGCGAGGTGGCCATTCATCGCGCCCCGGTGGGCGTGGGATCGTTGATTGAAGAGGTTGTGGATAGCCTCAGGGACCGCCTTGCGAGCATGAAAGTCGTGGTCGAGCTCGAAGACGAGAACCTGACCGTCTGCTGCGACCGCCAGATGATGGTCATGCTGCTCACCCAGTACATCGACAACGCCTGTAAGTACTCCATCTTCGGCACCGCGATCACCATTCGCGCCGTCCGCTCCAAGGCGGAGGCGATCTTCTCCGTGCATAGCTTCGGGCCCGCGATTCCCATCACCGACCGGGAGCGTATCTTCGACCGCTACTATCGTTCCTCGACCTACTCGAACCGCGCCCCCGGCACCGGGATCGGTCTCTCGGTGGCCAAGCGGGTGGCTCTGATGCACGGCGGTTATGTCTGGGTCACCAGCGACGAGATCGAGGGAACTACGTTCTACGCGGCCATCCCAATCTCGGCGCAAAAGGAGTGTTTTTGATGAGCCAGCCTGCCATTCGCATTCTTGTAGTCGACGACGAATCGGCCATCCGCCGCGCGCTGCGGCCTCCGCTGGTTGAGCTCGGCTTTCAGGTGGCCGATTGCTCGCGCGGCGAGGAGGCGCTGCAGATGCTGCGCGCCGCCGTCTACGATGTCGTCCTTCTCGACATCAATATGCCCGGCATCGGCGGCATTGAAACCCTGCGCCGCGTTCGCGCCTTTGCCCCCCGGCTGCCCATCCTCATGCTGACCGTCCGCGACCAAGAGGAAGACAAGGTGCAGGCGCTCGATCTGGGCGCGGACGATTACGTCACCAAGCCCTTCAGCACGCGGGAACTGATTGCGCGCATCCGCGCCGCGGTCCGCCGCGTTCGCGCGCCCGCCCGCCCGGAAGACGCGCCCATCGAGATCGGTGAGATTCGCCTGGAGCCGGTCAAGCGCACCGTGACCAAGCGCGGCGAGCCGGTGCACCTGACCCGCAAGGAATTCGATATTCTGCACTGCCTGATGAGCCGCGCCGGCCGCGTAATCACCTATGCCCGGCTGCTGACTGCGGTGTGGGGCGCCGACTGCCGCGAGGAGGTCGAGTACCTGCGCACCTTCGTCCGCCAGTTGCGCAAGAAGATTGAAGACGACCCATCGAATCCGCTGTACCTGCTGACGGATGTGTACGTGGGCTATCGATTTGCCGATCCGCAGGCGTTCCAGGATTCGGCAGCGGAAGAGACCGCGGGGGACGCGCCGGAAGCGGCCGGGCTGGCCGGCGAGCCGGAAAAAGCCTCTTGACGCATTTTCCGGATGGTGGGGCGAACCGGGCCAAACCCGCTACTCGTCGTAGTGCAGCAGGCTGAAGACGTCGTACTCCGTGAAGCGGCTGCGGCCCTTCAAAAAGTCCAGCTCGACGGCAAAGGCCAGCCCGGCAATCTCCCCGCCCAACTGCTTGACCAGCTTCACGGTGGCCTCCATGGTGCCCCCGGTGGCCAGCAGGTCGTCCACCAGCACCACGCGCTGCCCCGGCTGAATGGCGTCCAAATGAATCTCCAGCGAGTCGGTGCCGTACTCCAGGTCGTAGGTCACGCGGGCCACGGGCGCGGGCAGCTTGCGCGGCTTGCGCACGGGCACAAATCCGGCGTTCAGCCGGTAGGCCAGCGCCGGCCCAAAGATGAATCCCCTTGCTTCGATGCCCAGCACCAGGTCGATCTGGCGCCCGATATAGTGGTCCGCCAGCGCGTCGATCAGCTTCGCGAAGCCCGCCTTATCCTTCAGCAGGGTGGTGATGTCATAGAAAAGAATCCCCGGCTTGGGAAAATCCGGTACCGTGCGCACCAGGGCCTTCAGGGCTTCCACGTCGATGGGCTTCTCAGTATTGATAGGACCAGCTTCTTCGGGCATTCGTCCTTCCCTTCCTGGATGAAACTTGATGGCGCATGCGGAAACACAACCGGCGCGTCTGCGGTTTGGCTTCCTTGCAAATTATACCGGGGAGGGACCGAAGACCGTGAGGCGCCATGCAAATGCACCTCGCGGCGGAGCCAGCAAACGCCGGCACAGAACAATCCGTCGCATCGCGGCGCTCCATCAGCGGCCGAGCCAGAAAGAAACTCCGCCGGTGATCGATCGGCCCGGCATGGCGACGCCATTGATCTCCTGATAGCCGGTGTTACTCAGATTGCCCAGCCGCAGATAGGGGCGGAGCTTGCCCGAGTCATGGGTCAGCGAGGCGTCCCACACGGGATATGGACTAGCGTTCCACGGCGGGCTGCCCTGCTGCTGATAAGGCTTTGCGATGCGCACCGCGTTGGTCAACGCAAGTTTATGTTTCAGCAAAACCGTCCATGCGGCATGGATATTCTCGACCGGATAGTTGAGGGCATACTCCGATTGCAGTCCGCGCAGGGAATCCTGCGCGCCGGCAAGCCCCGTCCATGCGATGCGCACGGACTGCGACTTGGCCGGCATCCAGGTCATGGAGGTCTCCACGCCCAGAAACCGTAGGCCGCCGAGATTGGCCGCATTCCATAGCGATGCGGGCGAGGCGCGCACGTAGTCGATGGTGTCGTGCTCGCGGGAGTAGAAGCCGGTGGCGGAGATCGATAGACGGCTGGATGGAACCCAATCCACTCCAGTGTCGCCGGACCACGCCGACTCGGGCTTGAGGTTGGGATTGCCGTTGGTCGTCGGGTCGGAGTAATGAAGGTCGGTATAAGTCGGAATTCTGAATCCATAACCGCCGCCGGCCCTGACCTTGAGCGAGTCGGCCAGCCGAAAACTCCCGGCCAGATGGGGCGACAGCACGGACTGCGCGCCGCCTGAAAACAGCTCCTCCCGCAGGCCGGCCGACAGATTCCAGCGCTTCTTCGCGGGACGCAAATCCACATCCGCATAACCCGCGCCGCGATTGCGGGCGTGCTGCCCGAGGTTGTTGCTGCGGATGCTGTCGCCGTCCGATTCCAGACCGAAGAGAAGCAGGGAAGTGGATGCTATGGGAACCGTCCGCCGCAAGGACGCCTGCCAGGAGCCGTCGATGTGGTTGTTCTCGTAGACGGACGGATCGCCGCGCAGCAGGACAAACTCATCCGTGTGCCGCCGGTAGCCGAACGCCGCCACGGTGCGGCTGCCCAGCTCCTGGCGGCCGGAGGCGAACCATCCCTTGGTCCGCTCCCATGAGTCGTAGGGTCCGTAGAACTGGTTGGCGCCGAAGGAACGGTCGCTGGCTGCAAACAAAAGGTCCGAGACGCCCAGCCGCGAGCCGGCCCAGCTCTCCAGCGAGCTGTCCTCGTTGCGATAGTCGCGGTCGGTCATGAACCCGGTGGAGAAGTTGCGGTCCGCGGTCAGGCGTCCGCTCCAGCGCTTGCGCGCCAGGGCGGCCAGCAGAGACTCCTCGTTCGCGCCGAAACTGCCTTCGCCGGCGCGCAGGCGGAGCGAGTTTGCCGAGGGCGCTGCAGTGAGAAAGTCGACCACGCCGCTGAGCGCGTCCTCGCCGTGCAGCGTGGAGCCCGCGCCGTGCAGAACTTCGACCGAGTCCATGGCGTCGAGCGAAACTGGCAGGTCCAGATTGTGATGCGCGGTCTGGCTGTCGTCGATGCGGAAGCCGTTCAGCAGCACCAGCGTCTGTTCGAAGGTGCCGCCGCGCAAAACCAGGTCCGCCTGCCCGCCGCCCGCTCCGCGCTGCTCCATAGAGATCGAAGCGTCCTGGCGCAGCAGCTCCTGTGGCGACTCCAGCGACAGGGTCTTCGTTCCCACCGGCAGCACCAGCACGGAAGAAGGCGACTCCGCCAGGGGCACCGGGACCGGCGAGCCGAGAACCACCACGGTTTGCGAGACTGGAGGCACACCGGCGCTCTGCGCGCGAACTGATTGCGCGCAGACGGCCAGCGAAAGGCAAGTCGCAATCCAGGCACTTCCGGGGAAAAGCACAACTCTGTTCAACGGCATCATGGGGAAGCAAATGCGATTATAGCGGCAGTTGCGCAACTGTGGCGCGGCCGGAACCCGAGCGCGGACGACGTCATCGTATTTCCGGAGGTCAGCTGCTCCATCGAACTCCGCTGCCGCCCGAACTGTAGTCCTGCAATTAGCGCCGCAGACCGGAAGCGGAGATTCTGCTAAAGTGGCGATCAAGGGTCTCCTCATGCCCAAGTGTCGATTTGTGGTGCGGTTTCTCGCCGCGGCGGGGCTTGGCGCCTTGGCCTTCTGCGGCGCGCCGGGATTGAGCTTGTCCGCGGTGGCGCAGCAGCCCGCGCAGGTCCAGCAGCCCGGCGCGGCCCAGCCGGCGCAAGGCGCGACCCCGGATGCGGAGCCGGCGCCTGCTTTTGCCCCCGGTCAGGCCCAGCCGCTGGCTTCGGCGCCGGCTCCAGCCCCCGATCAAGCCCAGCAACAGGCCGCGCCAGCGCCCGCCGTCGAAACGCCTTTGGCCGCCAAGCCCGCGGCTGCGCAAAGAGTCAAGCCCGAACCCTCCCAGGCGGGCGAGATCACCGAGGAGGAGCTGAAGCGGCAGTTGGTGGGCAAACCGCTCTACCTGCGCGGCGGCTACCTGGACAACAACCTCGCCTTCAACGAACATGGCGCGCTGATCGGCCACTCACCGCAGGGCTCCTACACGCTGAACGGGATTGAGATCGACAAAGTGCGCCTTGGCAAACACAAGCTGGAGCTGGAAGGGACGCGCTATGGGCTGCACTTTCTGGGCGCTCTGCCCAATGAGGACCCCACCAAGGCCGTGGACCGGGTAAAGATCACGCCCAACAAGAAAGTGGTCAGAATCACCATCGACCGCGAGCTGGTGGTGTCGCCCCGCAAGGGGGCGTCGCCCGGAAAGGTCTTGTTCTGGAGGCACGGCAAGCCGGAGGAGACAGATGCCTACCCTGAGATCCCGGCCAAGACTGCGTCCGCCGCCCCGCCGGCTGCCGCACCGGCTGTCTCCGCGCCCGCCGGCCCGGCGGATGAGATGAGCGAGGCCGACCAGGCCAAGGCCGAGATCGCCACCGCTCCGCCGGCTGAACGCCCGGCCGATCCGGGAAGCGTGACCGCCACCCTTTCGCCGGCGCACGCCGCCAGCGTGCTGCGGGACGCTCTCGACCGCATCTTCGCGCCGGGCATCGACGACCGGCTCAAGGCCTCCATGCCCGTTTTCTGGAGGCTCTACTACCAGGCGGCCGCGGCCAACACCGATTACCGGCCCAGCGACCCCTCCATCCTTCGCCAGAATACGGTGGACAGGAAGGCGCGGCTGATTACCACCTTCGAGCCGGAGTCGAACGAGTACGCGCAGGCCCATGCCGTGGCCGGCATGGCGCTCTATCACACCGTGATCGGCGCCGATGGCAAGCCGGCGGAGATCGCCGTCGCCCGGCCCATCGGCTTCGGGCTGGACGAGAACGCCGTCGCGGCCATTCGCAAAGCCACCTTCGAACCGGCAGTGAAAGACGGCAAGCCGGTTCCCGTGCTGCTCGACCTGGTGGTGCAGTTCCGCATCTACTCCAAGCGAACCGGTGTCCAGTCGGACGCCAACCAGCCCGCGGAGACCGGGCCGCCCGAGCCGTCGCTGCCCGGACCGTACTCCGTCCAACATCCGTAGAAATGGCCGCAAATTGCGTGGCTCCGCGGGAAGGTTTGCAGAGGTGCGTGAGCAAATTGTTTCCACATATGGCTGCAACCTCTTGCGCATACTTGGGGGCAATGGCCGCGCAAGCCCCATCTCCCCCGCATTTCGAGTGGAACGCGGATTGCTGCAAGAAGTGCGCACGACACACGTATCGTGCGACTGGCGCGGCCCCCCAGCAAGCGGAGCTAGTTCGCGCCGGCTCCAAGTTCACAAGTCCGCCTTTTTTTGAGGCTCGAAGAATGAAAGGAACACTGTTTCTCAGGGCCGTAATCTTAGCCAGTTTGGCAACCGCAGCCCTTTTCGCATCCCGACCTGCCCTGGCCGACGCGCTCACCTATACGCCGCCCAGCCCAGCCGTTGTGATTCCGTCGGATCTCGGCTCGATGGATGTGTGGGAGACCATCACGAACCCCAATGGGTACGCGGTTGATATCACCGATATCACAATCACTATCAAAACCCGTAACAACGACGGGAACGGCGACCCTGGCAACGGCGGCGACATCGTCTACAAGGCCGTTCCCGTCGTTGGCATCGGTGACACCTGCGACCCGACCGGAGACTCCGGACCGCTCGGAAGCTACGGAGAAATTCCTAGTGACAGGGACACGGGCAGGAATTCCTGCACGCTGGAACTTCAGCTCTTTGTCTCCGCCGTGGCCCCGCAAAAACATACCGGCGTAACGGGTGCTGATAAAGACTACGGAGACAACCTGATCGATGTCGAGGTCGATTCCGTGAAGGCGAAGGATATAGGAGAGCCGGGAGTAGTAGGAGACCCGGACGTAGACGCAAAGTTCGTAGCGCAGGTGGACTACGCTCCCGAGCCCGGCAGCCTTCTTCTTCTTGGCACTGGGATGCTCGGATTGGCCGGGGTGATTCGCCGGAAGCTCAGCCGGGGCTGATCGGTTTCGGCGTTGGTTGGTTTGCAGATTTGAGTCTCAGGCCCGGCCGCGCGCCGGGCCGCTCCGGTAGAGATGCGCAATGATCGCGCATCTCCCGGAGCATTCTTTTTTGCGGAAAGAAATCGGACGTTGCCAGGCTGAGGCCCTGCCCCGGAGGGTTGGCCGGGGCGGTTGAGAACCCAATTGGCCCCGCAAGGGGTTCTTCCACGGCCTGTCTACTCCGCAGACGGCGGCTCCCACAGCTCCACGCGGTTGCCTTCCAGGTCCCAAATCCAGGCGAATCTCCCATAAGAGATGTCCTCGCGTTTGGGGTCGACGCGCACGCCCGCGGCGGCCAACTGGACGAGTAGCGTGTCCAGATCGTCCACACGGAAGTTGACCATCGCTTGCTGCTCCCCGCCGCCGAAGTAGCCGGTGTCCACGGGGAAGTGGGCAAATACCGTCATCCCGGCTGATTCTGGCCCATCAAAGACCAGCGAACCGCCTTCTACCGTCTGAATGCCGAGCTGGCTGGCATACCACGCGGCCAAGGTCTGCGGGTCCCGAGCCTTCAAAAACACTCCTCCTACGCCAACTGCTTTTGTCATCGTTACTCCTTCTCCTGGATGATCTCTTCGAGCTTGGGTTTGTGTTTCGCTTTGCGGCCGGTGCGCGATTCGGTGTCGACCACGCGCGCCGGTTTGGGCTGGCCCACGCGCTCCCGGGCGTTAGCCTTGACGGCCTTGGTGGCCGAGAACTTCTCTGGCTTGCGTTTCCTCATGGCAAGGATGAGTATGGAATAAAATGCGCCGGAGCGAAAGAGCCCCGGCTTCCCGCGGATGGGTCGTTGTCCGTGGGGCAGCAGATCGGGGTCCCCGCGGACGGGTCTTTGTCTGCGGGGTGATAGTGGGAGGGCCGGAAAGCCATGGAAGAGCGCGATTTCTTCAATGAGACCACAGAGCAGCGGTCGCACACCCTCATCTGCCCCAAGTGCGGCAAGGAGGGCGAGTACCAGGTGACCTGGGTGGTGCGGCGCAAGCGTGTCCAGTTGCCTCGCGGGGCCGGCGAGCGCGATCGCGCCCGCTTTGCCAAGGCCCAGTCCTACATGGTAAGACGCGACGAAAAAATCTCTTGCGCCAACATTCGCTGCCGCAAACCCTTCGAGATCACCACCCTGCAGTCGGTGGCTTTTTTGTCGGAGTGAAGCCGGCCGCCGGCGCGCGACTCGGATGGCCTGCGGCGCCCTCCGGCCGGGCAGTTCCGGCTTTGCCTGGCCAGTTGTATTGCCTTCGTTTATTTCCCCGTTCCGCACGCCGCCGGAGGCAGGCGTGCACATCCGCGTTCGTCGAGGAGGAACCATGCACATCGCAGCCCGTTTTCCGATCAGGCGATTGGCCGTCCTGCTTCCGCCAATTGCCCTGGCGCTGGGCGCGCAGCTTGCGGCCTGCCGCGCTCAGAGCGTTGCGCCAGCCGCGGCCGGAGAGCTGAAAACCATCCAGCTTCCGAAGCCAGAAATCACCGCCGGCATGCCGCTGATGCAGGCTTTGGCCCAGCGCAAGACCACGCGCGCTTTTCTGGATAAGCCGCTCCCGCTGCAAACGCTCTCCAACCTGCTGTGGGCGGCCTTTGGCGTCAACCGATCGCGCGACGTCAAGCCGGGGCTGGGACGCACGGCGCCCTCGGCCATGAACAAGCAGGAGGTTGAAATCTACGCCGTTCTCGCCCAGGGCGCTTACGTTTACGATGCCGAGGCCAACATCCTGCGCCCGGTCGCCGCTGGCGATCTGCGCGCCAGGATGGGCGCGCCGCCCGCCGGGCTGGCGGCTGTCACCCTGGTCTACGTGGCCGACGCCAAGCTGGACTATGCCCAGGTGGACACCGGCTTCATCGGCCAGAACGTCTATCTCTTTGCGGCGTCGGAAGGGCTGAACGCGTGGTTCTACGCCCTCCATGGGCAGCAGGACGCGACTGCCGTGGCCGCGGCCCTGAAGCTGCCCGCGGAAAAGCATGCGCTCTACGCGCAGTCGGTCGGCTATTCGCCCAAGTGATCCCGCCGGTCTGCGGAAGCAAACGCCAGGACAGCCGGGGCGCGCCGCCGTTCTTTGCCGTTGGTGCATCCCCGCAACCTGTGACTGAATCCAATGTGTGAGCGGCTGACCCGGAGGTCATCCAGCAACCGCGCGCACCGTCAGGAGAAGACCATGGCAAACCCGCTTCTGCCCCCCGAAGAGCGCAACCTGTCTCCCGACCAGGTGGAGGCGCTCGACAAGCGGCGCGAACTGGGGCACACCTTCCTGGTCATTGCCGGCCAGTTTGCGGTGATTGCCACCTTTTTGCTGCTGTGGGTGGGCCAGGATCTGACGTACTCTCCCGGCTGGGCGCATCCCATGGCTTACTACTTCGGCCTGGTTCTTGTGATCGTCGCGGTCTTCGCTGTCGCGGGCGTTGTGCTGCGCAAGGGGACGCCGCGGCTGGACTGAGGCGCCGTGGAGTCTCCTCTGGTCCGCGCGCCGAGGAACCTTGCACCGGCGTCTACAACCGCGAGGAACGGTAAAGGCTTGAAGTTGCCTATGGCCGCTGCTTCCCCGATTCTCTCGACCAAAGCGACTCCCGCTCCACGGCTGACCGACAGCCATGGGCGCACGATTCACGACCTGCGCGTCTCCATCACCGACCGCTGCAACTACAAGTGCGTCTACTGCCGGACTGGTGAAGGCGGGACGCAATATCCCGAGCTGAGCATCGAAGAATACCTGCGCCTGATCAAGCTCTTCGTCGATCTGGGCATAGAGAAGGTGCGCCTCACGGGCGGCGAACCCCTGTTGCGCCGCGGTCTCCCCGATATGGTCAGGGAACTGGCCCGGCTGCGCACTCCGGCAGGCGATCCGCTGGACCTGGCTCTGACCACCAACGGCCACCTGCTGGACGGCCTGGCCGCGCCGCTCAAGAGCGCTGGCCTGGGCCGCGTAACGGTGAGCATGGACGCCGTGGATGCACCCACTTTCGAACGCATCACGCGGGTTCCGGGCAGCTTTCAGGCGGTGCTCGCGGGCATTCGCGCCGCTCGCGAGGCCGGGCTCACGCCCCTCAAGATCAACTGCGTCCTGCTGCGCGGCTTCAACGACGGCCAGATCGAAGCCTTCGCCCGGTTTGCGCGCCAGGAGTCCGTGGTGGTGCGGTTCATCGAATTCATGCCCCTCGAGGAAGACCGCCTGTGGTCGCCGGAGATTGTCGTTCCGCTCACTGAGATCGTGGCCCGCATCGGCCGCGTCCTGCCGCTGGTCGAGCTGCCGCCGCGCGAGGCCAGCGAGACGGCGCGCCGCTATACATTTACCGACCGTGTGGGCGAGATCGGCATCATCGCGCCCGTCAGCCAGGCCTTTTGCGGCGCATGCAGCCGGGTTAGGCTCACCTCCGACGGCAAGATCCGCACCTGCCTCTTCTCCCAGATGGAACATGACCTTTATGGGCGATTCCGGGCCGGAGCCAGCGACGCGGAACTTCGCGCCTACATTCTTCGTACCGTCCAGGGTAAGGAAGCCCGCCATCACATCGGCGAGCCCGGATTCCTGAAGCCGTCGCGATCGATGGTGCATATCGGCGGCTGAGTGGAAGGCTTGCACGGCGCGCCAGTGCCGGCTCATCGCGGATCGTCTCAGGCGCGCGCCCCGTCCCGATGTCGCTGTCTCACCCAGGTATGACAGAATGATCTGGAGAGTTCTCCCATGGGCCCAAGGATGACGAACGAGAACGCCCGCCGTATCCCCCTTGATGATTTGCTTGTCTTCCACCAGTTGACGCGCTCGCTCACCTCGAGCTTCGACCTGGACACCATCCTGCGCACCATCCTCAAGTACATGGAACAGATCATCGAGGCGGAGCTGTGGACGCTGCTGATGCTCGACGAAGCCACGCAGGAGCTCTACTACGCGATCGCCGCGGGAGGAGAACAGGAGTCGCTTCGCGACCTGCGTGTCAAGGTGGGCGAAGGCGTAGCCGGCTGGGTGGCGCAGCATGGCGAGACGCTGATCGTTCCCGAGTCGGAGCAAGATCCCCGGCTCGCCTCCACACAGGCCGTCAAGCCGCAAAAGGTGCGCTCGGTGATCGCCATGCCCCTGCGCGGTCGCAAGGGAACCCACGGCGTGATCGAAATCCTCAACCCGCGCGCCGACGGGATGACCGAATATACCATTGCTATCCTCCACATCCTCGCCGACCACGCGGCCATCGCCATTGAGAATGCGCGCGACGTGGCCCGCATCCAGCAGTTGAGCATTACCGACGACTGTACGGGCCTTTACAACGCGCGTCATCTTTACGATGTCCTGGGCCGGGAACTGGAGCGCTGCGGACGCCTCCGGTTGCCCGTCAGCCTGGCTTTCCTCGATCTGGACCACTTCAAGCTGGTCAACGATGCGCACGGCCACCTGGTGGGCAGCGAGCTGCTGGGCCGCACCGGCCAGCGCCTCCGGGAGTTGAGTCGCAAGCAGGACATTTGCTTCCGCTACGGCGGAGACGAGTTTGCCATCCTGATGCCGGAGACCGGCGCCAGGGCCGCCCTGACCCAGGGCACCAAACTGCTCCGGTATCTTATGGAGACTCGCTTCCAGATGAAGAGCGGGCTCGACCTTAGCGTGAGCGCCAGCGTGGGCCTGGCCACCAGCCCCGCCGACGGCGCCGCCGTGCATGCCATCATCGGCGCCGCCGATGCCCGCATGTACCTGGTGAAGATCAACGGTCGCGGCTATGTGCGCGGGGCATAGCCTTCATTTGCCTTTCCCGCAATTCACGTTCGTTGCCAAACGCGGCAGAAGATTCAGAATTTAAGCGAATTGTCACACTCCGTTCAAGGTTGGTGGGTAGACTTGCGTTCGTGTCTCACCACGAGGCGCAGGAGACAAACTCCATGGCAACGCCGCCCACCCCACCCAGTCAGTTCTTCATCCGGCAGATGACCTTCGACGACATTCCAGCGGTCATCCATCTGCAACTGCACGCCTTTCCGGGCCAGGCGCCCTGGCGGCCCGAGCAGTTGGAGCGTCACATGGAGGTCTTTCCCGAAGGCCAGCTGGTGGCCGCGGACCCGGCCGGCCGCATCCTGGGCTCAGCCAGTTCGCTGCTCATCGACTGGGACGACTACGCCGAGTCCGCCAACTGGTCGTCGATCACCGGGGAAGGCACATTCGACACTCACAATCCGCTGGGTAAGACACTGTATGGCGCTGACATGGGAGTGGACCCGGAGGCGCGCCAGCAGGGCATCGGCACGGCGCTTTATGATGCGCGCAAGGACTGGATCCGGGAGCGCGGCATCAAGCGGCTGCTCACCGGCGGCCGCATTCCCGGCTACGCCGACGTCGCCGGCCAGATGACGGCCAAGGAGTACGTGGCCGAGGTGGTGGACGGCAAACGAAGGGACCCCGCGCTCACCTTCCAGCTGGAGAACGGCCTGGTGGTCCTGGATGTCGTCCCCGGCTATATTCCGGACTCTGAATCGCACGGTTTCGCCACCGTGCTGGAGTGGCTCAACCCGGAGTACACCTCCTCGGTCAGCCTCCAGGCCAGCCTGCAGCACGCGGCCCTGGAACAAGTCGCCGCCGAGGCCATGCGCGGCACTCCCCGGCCCCGCCGCGTCCGCATCGCCGCCGTCCAGTATCTGCTGCGCCCCATCTCTTCCATCCAGGACTTCGTCCACCAGGTCGAGTTCTTCGTCCACAGCGCCAAGGACTACAAAGCTCACTTCATCCTCTTCCCCGAGTTCTTCACCATGCAGTTGCTGAGCTACATTAATGAGCCCGCTCCGGCCCTGGCCGTGCGCCGCCTGGCCCGCCTGGCCCCCGATTATGAAGCGCTGTTCATGCGCCTGGCCAGGGAGACCGGCATCTACATCATCGCTGGAACCCATCCCGTCTTCCAGAGGGGCAAAGTCTTCAACGCCGCCCACCTCTTCACTCCCAACGGGCGAGTTTTCCGCCAGAAGAAGGTCCACCTAACTCCCACCGAGAGCGGCCCATACCAGCTCAGCCGCGGCCACGGCCTCTACCTCTACCACACCGACTTCGGCAACATCGCCATCCTCATCTGCTACGACATCGAGTTTCCCGAGGTGGCCAGGGTGATGGCCGAGGCCGGCGCCGAGATTCTCTTTGTCCCCTCCTGCACCGACGGCCGCGAGGGCTTCTGCCGGGTCCGCTACTGCGCCCAGGCCCGCGCCATCGAAAACCAGATCTACGTGGCCGTCACCGGCACCGTGGGCAATCTGCCCCTGGTGCCCTACATGGCCGCAAACTACGGACAGGCCGCCATCCTCACCCCCTCGGACTACTTCTTCGCCCGCGACGGCATCGCCGCCGAGGGCACCATCAACCAGGAGCAGATGATCTTTGCCGACGTCGATCTCGACCTGCTGGACGAGCAGCGCGTCAACGGCAGCGTCATCCCCCTCCAGGACCTGATCAAGGACGCCTACGACAACGTGATCCACTTCTCCGACTACAAGGGCCAGAAGACGGTGACGGTGGAGGAGCAGAATGAAGTCGTCTTGGCAAAATAGAGACGGCTGACAGATGGAAAAGGCCGGAAGCGCGGGCCTCTGTTGCACTCGCTGCTTGGCCGCAAACGACGAGCCGCCCTATTCGTCTTCACCCAAGCGCCTGTCGGTAATCTGCTCCCCGGCCAGCCGCTCCAACTGGTTGCGCCAGTCCAGAGACTCGACAAAAGCCTTCGACTCGCGCCAGTTCGGCTCGACGATGATACGGAGTTCCAGATAGACGCGGGTACCGAGCAGCGACTCGATCTGCCGCCGCGCGCCCGTGCCGATCTCCTTCAGCTTCGCGCCGCCCTTGCCGATCAGAATCGCCTTCTGGCCCTCGCGCTCGCAATAGATGGCGGCGGCGATGCGGGTGAGCGGCAGGCGCGCCGGCGAAGCATTCCTTTTGCGCGGGGTCCCCAACGACGGGTCCTTGTCGTTGGGGTGGTTGCGCGGCGGCGCGGGCGCGGGATCCTCGAATTGCTCGATCACCACCGCCGAGGCATAGGGAACCTCCTCGCCCGTCGCCGCCAGAATGCTCTCGCGAATCAGCTCGGCCACCATGAAGCGCTGCGGCTGGTCGGTGTACTGATCCTTGGGGTAGAAGCGCTCGCCCACAGGCAGCGCCTCGACGATCTTGCGGACCAGCAGATCGAGGCCGTCGCGCTTGCGGGCGCTCACCGGAATGATCTGGGCGAAATGGAACTGGCGGGTGAGCGCATCGATGAGCGGCAGCAGGCGGTCTTTGGGAACCAGGTCGATCTTGGTGAGCACCAGAAAGACCGGGCAGTCGAGCTTGCGAATCAGACTGAAGAGGAATTCGTCCTCGCTGGCCCAATTCGTGCGTTCGCGTTTGGGAACTGCGAACTTGGCGTCCAATGGTTTCGCCGCAGAAACAGCGCTGTCATCCTGAGCGGAGGTCGCTGCGGCGACCGGAGTCGAAGGACCCGCGTCTCCGGCCTCCGCTTCCAGTTGCACCCGGCGCGTGGCATCCATCAGCACCAGCACCAGGTCGCGCGTCTCCAGCGCTTCGTAGACCTCCTGCAACATCCGGCGGTCCAATTGCGAGCCGGGCTTGTGCACGCCCGGCGTATCCACAAAGACGATCTGCGCTGCCGGATGCAAGCCTCTGCGCGCCGGAACCTCCACCACCCCGGCGATACGGTTGCGCGTGGTCTGCGGCTTGGTGGAGACGATGGCCACCTTCTCGCCGGTCAGGGCGTTGAGCAGCGTGCTTTTGCCGGCGTTGGGCCGGCCCAGAATGGCGACAAATCCGGATTTCAAAGGGTTTCCATTCTCCCAGTTCTCCATTATCGCGGATTCGCCGCTTAGGCGTTGCTATCATCGGCCTATGACCCCCACAGGCACGACCGAGCGCCTCATCCTCAGCCCGCTGGAGCTGGCCGACGCGCCCGCGATTCAAGAGCTTTTTCCCCGTTGGGAGATTGTGCGCTACCTTCTCAATCGCGTGCCCTGGCCTTATCCGCCCGATGGCGCGCTGCACTATTGCCGCGAGATTGCGCTGCCCCAGATAGAGCGCGAAGAAGCCTGGCACTGGACCCTCCGCTTGCGCACGGCGCCGTCTCAGGCAATCGGGCTTATCAACCTGATGAAGGGCGAGGAAGACAATCGCGGCTTCTGGCTGGGCGCCCCCTGGCAGGGGCAGGGGCTGATGAGCGAAGCCTGCGCGTGGGCCAACGACTTCTGGTTTGAGACGCTCGGCTTCCCGGTTCTGCGAGTTACCAAAGCTGCTGCCAACACCGCCTCGCGGCGAATCTCGGAGAGGCACGGCATGCGCCTGGTTGGAACGGTGGAGAAGAACTATATCTCCGGCCGCTTGCCCTCGGAGATATGGGAGATCACGGCAGAGGAGTGGCGGGCGTGGAAGAAACGAGAGTCACACAGTTTGTAAAATCAATCGACGCCGGGCTTTCTTCAGTCAGAATTGAGCTCATCGCATGTAGAGCTCGTAATTCCCAGATAAATATTGTGGAGCCCAACGGCACCACGAAGCCATTCTGTGCCCATATCATGCATGAGAATTGCCGTCTTGCTCCCTCTCGGGCAGCGTGGCTTGCTGTCATATGCAATAACGGTCATTTCATCGCGGAGAAAATGCTTCGCAGGCCCGTACAGCGTTTGAACACGCTGCGGTGAATCGGAAAGCCTCAATCCCCTACCAGTCGTGATCTCATGGCACGGCGATTGTTTTTGGGCTCCTCTTCCAAGGTTCAAGAGTTGTATATTCTCCACGCGATTAGTCGGCCGGTCTGAATCATCGAGTCCGAAATCAAAGAATATCTCGCATTCATCGTCCCATCGAACTGCATGTCTTCCGTCGACCAGGATCAGCCTTGCGCTGAACTTTCGTTGAATATCTTCGAAGGTGCTCTTGCCCACCGTGATTCCTGCGATTGTGTCCTCAATTGTCCTGGCCTGTTGCGCAAATGTCTGAAATGTTGCGAAAGCAAGAAACATCGGGATGCAAATCAGCCTTCTCATTGCTTTCTCCAATTCCGATAGAACAGCCCCCGAAACGAAGATTCAAGAAGACACCGGCTCGGCCCCCGCCGGCGGAAACACCCGCAGCCGCTCCACGCGCCGGTTGGTCGATGCGACAACCTCCATGCGCAGGCCGATCGCTTCCAGCATTACAACCTCGCCGGGCAGCGGGATGCGGCCCTCGATCTCGCTCACCAGTCCGCCCAGCGTCGTGGCCTCGTAGGCATCGTCCAGCTCGGCCAGGCCGGCCTGCTCGCCGAAGAGATCCGGCAACTGATCGACGGGAAAGTTGCCGGGGACCAGCCAGACGCCGTGCGGCTCGCGCTGCGGCTCTTCGACGTGCGCATCCTCCTCGTGCTCGTCGCGGATGTTGCCCACGATCTGCTCCAGAAGGTCCTCGATGGTGACCACGCCCGCCACGCCGCCGTACTCGTCGATGACGATGCGCATGTGCTGCTTCTCGCGCTGCATCTCGCGCAGCAGCTCGTAGCCGCGCTTGGTCTCGGGCACAAAGACCGCGGGACGCTGGATGCTGGCCACGGTGCGGGTGCGAGCCTCCTCGTCGGTGATCTGTAGCAGGTCGTGGGTAAAGGCGATGCCGGTCACGCTGTCGAGCGACCCGGCATAGACCGGCACGCGGGAGAAGTTATGTTCGCGCAGTTCGGTGAGAAACTCCTCCAGGGTGGTCGAATCGCGCACCGCAAAGACCTCCGGGCGCGGGGTCATCACCTCGCGGACCAGCTTGTCGCCGAACTCGACGGCGGAGCGGACCAGGTCGATGTCGCTCTCTTCGAGGATGCCCTCCTCCTCGCCGGCTTCGAGCAGCGCCTCCACATCCACGGAGGTCTCTTCCTCGGTGCTGGGCTGCTCCTCTGCCAGCGCGGCCACGCTGAAGAAGAAGCGCACAAATACGGTGATGGGCGTCATCGACCACAGCAGCAGGCGGATGGGCCACACCAGCCGCCGCACCCACCGGCCGCGGGTGCGGTTGAAGAGCACTGCGGGGATGAACTGGTTGCAGAAGACCACCACCAGCACCACGCCGAGAACCGCCTGCGCGATCTCCCCATAGGTGGGCCGGGCCAGATGGGGAGCGCGATCGAAGAGCACCGCGCCGAACTCCAGCGCGATAATGCCCAGCGCCAGCTGCTGCAAAACGGCCGCGCAGATGGCGGCGTGCTCGCGGGTCAGGCCCAGCTGCGGCTCGATCAGCTCCTCCCAGGCGTCCAGGTTCTCTTCGATCTCGCGCGCCAGGATCTTGCCGAACTCGGAGTAGACGCGGCTGATGTAGCTGGCCAGGGTCTCGATCACGGCCAGCAGAACCACCATCGCGATGGCCAGCGCGCTCATGGACGCTTGGCCCTCGCCGCGCGCTTGGACGCCGGCGGTTTCGGCCCTTCGCCGCGTTCGATCAGCCCTACCGGTAAGCCCAGCCGCCCGCGCAGCAGCCGCTCGCGTCGCGCCATCTGCCCCGCGTCGGCCGTGTGGTCGCCCCCGGCCAGGTGGAGCAGACCGTGCAGAATCAGCACCTTGATCTCCGTCGAGAGCGAATGGCCCTGCTCGGCTGCCTGGCGCAGCGCGGCCGGCACGCTGATGGCCAGGTCGCCGGCAACCTGCTCCGCGCCCACGCCTCCAGCCGGAAACGACAGCACGTCCGTGGTCTTGTTCTTGCCCCGAAACCGGCGATTCAGCTTGCGAATGGCCTCGTCTGTGGTCAGAAGCACGGTCACCTCGCCCTTGAGCCGCACTGCCGCCTGCGCCGACGTGAGAAAGCGGCCCAGCGTGCGCGCGGAGGGCAGGCGGGAGTTGCGCGATCCTTTGCCACCGGCAGGCGCGGCCGCCCGCTTCGCCGAAGCTGCCTTAGGCGCTGGGTCGGGGTCCAAATCTGGGTCGAGGAGGATCATCGTGCTCGGGTCTGCAATCTGCGCGGCCCCCTGTAGCTCTCCATTCTACGCTATGGTTGGATGAGCGCCGGGATGGACTGTGTGGTTCTCCAGGTGGAATCCCATCTTTTCGCCGAGTGCGCGTAGGGATGGAGCACGGAAGTTGATGGAATAATCCTCTGATTTGCAGGTGTATCTCAATTCGTATACAATACCCTCAAAGGTGGATTTATGCAGAGCGCTACTGAGATGATCCATGTCCGGATCGATCCGAAGCTGAAGTCGAAGGCAGCGAAGACGTTTGGCGCGATGGGGTTGAGTCTTTCCGAGGCCGTGCGCGTTTTTTTGACGCGAGCGGCGACAGACCAGGCCTTTCCCTTTGAGCTTCGCGTTCCCAACGCCAAGACCGTCGCTGCAATGAGGGCGGGCGACCGGGGCGAGGTTGTAAAGTTCAACAGTGTCGAAGAGCTGATGGCCGACCTCCATGCGGACGATTAGCAGAACCGCCCAGTTCAGAAAGGATTACAAGCGCGAGGCCAAGGGGCAGCATCGCGCCACGCTCGATGCCGATCTTCTCGCGGCCATTTCACTTCTGGCGACGGACCAAACCCTGCCGGAGAGATTCCACGATCATCCGTTGACGGGCGAATACACGAATCATCGCGAGTGCCATTTGAAGCCCGATCTGCTTCTTATCTACAAAAAACCGGACGATTCTACATTGCGGCTGGTGCGCATCGGTTCTCACAGCGAAGTTTTCTAGCGGAAGACGGACGGTCGAGGTTCGTGGTCTCCCCGGTCCCCAAAAGCGAGGGACCGGGGGCACCCGTCATTCATTGCTCATGGGGACCTGCGCCACCCGCCGGCAGATATGGGGTAGCCGGAACCCGGCATAGGAGAAGGTTTCGATGAAACAAGACCCAAGATACACGGACTTGATGCAGGAGATCAAAGAGCGTCTGTATACGATTGAAGAAGTATTGAGCGGTCGAACTGCACTCCACGGACCGCTGTCACACGAATTTTGTTTTCTACAGCTTCGCATGATCTGTGAATGCATTTCCTATGCATGCGTTATCGCGCACGCATACATCAAGGAACTACGGGCCCCAAAGTTTCAAAAAGAGTGGTCGGCGGATGAGCTTATGAAGCAGCTCGGCGGGCTGCATCAAGACTTCTACCCAAGGCCAAAGACGATGACGATTACGAAAGGCGGAGTCCAATTGGACGAGATCGAAGCACAATATCTGACAAAGGCCAACCTACAGAAATTGAACGGTATCTGCGGCGGTAAGCTCCACCGCGGGTCTCCCGAGAAATATGCCTTCAATCCGACGCCGGAGAGTCTAGCAGCGGATCGAGAAACGATCATCAATTATGCCAACGAGGTTTTCCGATTGATGGAGTCTCACTTGATGACAAACCGGGACGACCCACGGTACATCCTGTGTCGGTTTCGAGAGCGCGGCGTGCCGGTAGAGGTGTGGTTCGCTGCCGCAGACAATGAAGTCGCAGCGACAACAAGGGCATGACTCGGACGACGTTACCTCGCCGCCCACGCCGTGCGCTTGACCGCATGATATGAGGCGAACAGCTTGATGTATGCCGCTGGAGTTATCTCTTCCGGGAACTCAGGACCGTACTCAACCAGCAGCCGCTCGATTCGCATTTTCGCGGGGTTTTGGAGCCACGCTAATCCGTACTCCCCGAAATTCAGGAAAGTTGTCATGCGAAGAGTTGCAACGATGATCTCGCGAGTCTGCCGGTCAGCTTGCATGTATTCCGCTGCCCTTTGCCTAACCTGGGGCAATATGGCCATAATCCGAGAGCGCAACGGCTCGTCCGAAACGCGGGCAATTTCGTCGATGTCCTCGCCCTTAAGGAAATTTGCAACTTGCGCGGCGAGAGCTTTGGCCGCGTTACCGTCCATTTGCGAAGAATAAATGTAACTAAGGTCTGCGAACAGATCTACCTGCAATGCGCGCAAACACTCTGCGAAGTCCTTATCCAGATCGTCGAGCGACCGTTGGTTGTACTCCCGCTCTGCTCGTTTGAGGAAAAACCGCGACAAAAGCCCCATGTCTACCCCCTCCGTAGTGTCCAGAAAGTCGCAACGTTGCACAAAGCTACTGCGGCTTTCCCGGATGCAACCCCTGCGCCTGCGGCCGGTCTTCGCGCTCAGGAATCCCCACTTCGATTGCCTCGCCGAGCGCCAGCGGCAGTTCCTGCTGCTGCGGCTTGGCGCTCTCGTAGGCGCGCACAATCCTCTGCACCAGCGCATGGCGCACCACGTCGCAGTCCTCGAAGTGGCAGAACTGGATGCCCTCGACGCCGTCGAGAATGTTGATCGCGTCCAGCAATCCGGACTTGCGCGGGTTGGGCAGGTCGATCTGCGTGATATCGCCGGTGATGACCGACTTGGAGTTGGCGCCCATGCGGGTGAGGAACATCTTCATCTGCTCGATGGTGGTGTTCTGCGCCTCATCCATGATGATGAAGGCGTCGTTGAGCGTGCGCCCGCGCATGAAGGCCAGGGGCGCGATCTCGATGACGTTCTTCTCCAGCATCCTGTCCACCTTCTCCGGTTCGAGCAGGTCGTAGAGGGCGTCGTAGAGCGGGCGCAGGTAGGGGTCCACCTTCTCCTGGAGGCTGCCGGGCAGAAAGCCCAGCCGCTCGCCGGCCTCGACCGCGGGCCGCACCAGCACAATGCGGCTCACCTTTTTGGCGTTGATGGCGGCCACGGCCATGGCGACGGCGAGATAGGTCTTGCCGGTGCCCGCCGGTCCCACGCCGAAGGTCATATCGTTCTGCTCGATAGCCTCGACGTACTTGCGCTGGTTGATGGAGCGCGGCTGCACGGTGCGCTTCACCCCCGCCGAACGCTGCTTGCCGCTGTCGGCCAGCGAGCGCAGCGTGGTCGCCGGATCGGCCACCACCAGGCGCAGCATCCCGTTCAGTTCCCCGTTGTGCGGATTGATACCCCGGCGGCGCATCGCCTCGAAGTCCTGAAAGATGCGCTGCACCCGCGCCACGCCCGCCTCCGGTCCCTCCACATGCACGGCGTCGGAGCGCAGATCGATGCGCACACCGAGCGAGTCTTCCATCAGCCTGAGGTTCTCATCGCGAGTCCCGAACAAGGGCTCAAGGTTGGGGGTGATCTCAAGAGCGATCTTCAAAGGATTCGTCGGCCTCCTGTGCGGCGTTGTGGGGTTGAAGTGAGCCGGGATGCGGCGATGAACAGAGCGCGAAGCCTGCCTCCGGCGCAAACGGCGCGCGGCTGGCAGACGGATGAATGTGAGGCAGGCTGGCGGACGCTGTCGAGAGCCGAGCCGAAGCTCCGGGCTGGGTGGCGAAACCGCGGGATGGCGTGGGCGACCAAATCGGGTATCTGCGCTTGAGAGTAGCGCGGACGGGGCAGGGAGTCAATGCGCCCGTCAAGGATTTTCACCAAGAACTGTGCCTTGGGCGTTAACCGCGCCCCAGGTAGTCAGGTTTGACCTCCAATCCAGCCGCCCTTATCATCGAGACTGGGCGTTTTGCGCGGATTTCGGTTCGGCGCGCCCCGGCGGCGCCCTGCGGCCCGCGCCTTTCAAGCCCCATCCGGCGGAGTAGCTCAGATGGTTAGAGCGACGGATTCATAACCCGTAGGTCGGCGGTTCGATCCCGCCCTCCGCCACCAGATTTCCTCAATATAATCAATGCTTTAGAAGCCTCACGGTAAATTGCCTAACAAGCGCTCACCCGTGATTGCTATTGCACCATATCCGCAGACGGCTTCGTTTGCGCCGCGAAAATGCCTTCGGCATATCGCCTTGGGCGTCCGAGCGGTCCTGGCTCCGCCCGCGGGCGTAAAGCTGAAGGGTCGTCATCGGGTTGGCGTGGCGCAAGATTGTTTGCACCGTCTTTATGTCACGACCGGCCCCGATGAGATATGTGGCATGCGAGCGCCGGAGATTGTGCATTACCGCTCACTTCGCGCCACAGCGGAAAGCTCTCTAGAGCCCTCACTTTTTCAAGCATTCTTTGAAGGGGTTCTCCGCTCGCTCCGTCGACGCCCGTCTTTAACCTCCGCACCTGTATTCCCAATCTAAGAGCCTATCCGTAAATTGCGCATTTGAGTAGCGCCGCTCTCCAGAGCGGCTGTACTGGCGGCGTCCACGCCGCCAGAGTCCGCGTGCGGGCCGGGAGGCCCACACGACAGCCGACCTGGAGGTCGGCGCTACCTATTTACGGATAGGTTGGCTCTGTTGACATCCTCGGTACGCCTTTGATTCAGCAGGTCAGAATGGGGTTAAGCTGAAGGTGTTCTGGCGCCTCTGCTCTGTTTTATGGCTGAAGTCGGGCTGGTGCGATATGGCCGGCTG
>Ga0326727_10005957_pt1 | contig 34077 bp, 27 predicted proteins | sample MB2enrmetagenome_FD_207643 | JGI IMG/M metagenome (GOLD analysis project Ga0326727, IMG submission 207643) | Lab enriched peat soil microbial communities from McLean, Ithaca, NY, United States - MB29MY | ecosystem: Environmental > Terrestrial > Soil > Wetlands > Peat | place: USA: New York...
CGCGCCAGTCCGGCGGAAGAAAGTCCGTGAGGAATTCCCACTCCTCATCCAGTAGATTGGCGTGCTTCACCCCAGCTTGATAACACAGCCAGAACCCGATTGGCAATACTTAAGTTAGCGCCTATGGTGGTGGTGGGTGAGGGGCCAGAGGCTGGCCTTTCCCCAGTCGGAGGCCGGCCAGGCGCTGAGAACAACAGTTACGCAAAAACGTGAAGCGCGTTGCCTTAAATCGGGTTTTCCAGCGCCGCGCCGTTCATGCCTGGGAAGAGGAAGGCGAGATAACCATCGAACGCATCGAGGCCGGCGTAGATGTGGCTTGGTTTGAAATCGAGCAGAAACTGGGGCCTCGAACTGTCAAAAGTTGTGCCTTTGCTCTGGCGGGTGGCCGATGCGTGGAGGTGCTGGCGCGACCTTTCGAAGGCAAGTTCTCCTGGTGGAAAGCAGTCTCACAGCTTGGCCTCATCCAGGAAACTGAAATAAGTTGTGGGGTTGAAGATGATGTGGTCGAGGAGGTGGATGCCGACGATTTCGCCGGCTTGCTTGATGCGGCGGGTAACATCGGCGTCAGCCGCCGAGGGTTCAACGCCGCCCTCGGGGTGGTTGTGGGCCAAGATGATGCCGGAGGCGCGGTCGGTGATGGCATCGGCAAAAACCTCCCGGGGGTGGACGGGGGTGCGGTCGAGCAGGCCGATGGAGACGACACGGACGTTAATGACTTCGTTGGCGCCGTTGATGGTGATGCACAGGAAGTGCTCCTGCTTGCGGTCGGCGAAATGGCGGATGAGGGGGAGGATATCGGCGGGGGTAGTGATCTTTAGTCCCCCGGGCTTGATGCGGCGGCGGGCGAACTCGATGGCGGCAATGACAATCATCGCCTTGACGGCGCCCATGCCTTCGAGGTGTTCGAGGTCCTCGACCTTGAGGTTGAGGCCCCTGGCGTCAACGGCTTGAACCAGGTTTTGGGCGAGGGTCATGACATCTATTCTGGTGGTACCCTTGCCAAGCAGGATAGCCAGCAGCTCGTGGTCCTTGAGGGCAGCAGCGCCTCGGGCGCGGAGTTTCTCGCGGGGGCGGTCGTGCTGGGGAATATCCTCGATGCTCATACGGCGAAGACGAGATGGGTGTCTATGACGGTAATGGCCATGATGTCGAAGATGCCGCCCTCCCGTGTGTAGTCGGGGTTTGCAAGTTCGTTATACCGACCGCGCGCACCGTAGGCGTCCTGAATCTCGCCGTTGACCTGGTCACGGTAGGCGGTTTCGAGGAAGACAGGGTCCGCCCGGTGAGCGGTGACAGTGGTGCGGATGACCGAATCAGCAGCCTTTTCCTCGGTGACTTCTTTGATGTAGAGGGCTTCTTCGTCCGTGATGTTAAATTTGTTGCGGATTTCGGTGATCATGTCCTGGACGGAGGCTTTCTTGAGAGGCGGGCCGGTGCCCTTCTTGCCTTTGCCGGGCTGGAGTTTGACTGTGCCGCCGGTGCTGTGGACCTCACCCTGGTATTCAACCGCCGCCTTGACCACCTCGGTCTGCCGAATCTGCTTCATCAGGTCGGAGACGCTGCCTTGCTTGATGAGCTGCGGGCCAACGTATTCGGCGAACGTGGCGAACTCGTTCAACTGGGACGAATACGTGAAGAAGGACGTGAGGAAGTGGAACACCTTCACGTAGCGGGCGAGCAGATAAACGAACGCTTTGCGCTCGTCGCCATCTACGATCTTCTCCTGAAAGCGCGTGCGCAGCGCGTTGACAAAGAACTGGACCTGCGCATCCGTACCCGTGGCGGCCAGCTTGGCGAAATCGGCGGCATCCTTCTGCGTGAAGACCCCGGCCACCAAGATTGCCGAGTAGAGCTTCGGGCAAAGGTCCTTGTCCGGCTCCTCCGGCACGAAGGGCGTGCCCTTGCGATATTTCTGGAAGGCCTTGAGGATGGCCGCGGCGTTGTTGGTGAAGTCCACGACGACCACATCTTTCTTGCCTTCGTGACAGCGGTTGAGACGCGAGAGGGTTTGCACGGCGTTGCGGTCCACGACCGCCTTGTCGAGGAACATGCCGGCAAGCAGGGGTTGGTCGAAGCCAGTCTGGAATTTGTTTGCCACGATCATGAGGCGGTAATCGTCCCCTTCGAAGCGCTCCTCGATCAACTCGCCTTCCTTCAGCCCGTTGACCGCGTACTCGCTGATGGCCTCATTGGTTTCGGGATGGGTGAAATCCGAGAACGCGTAGAGCACTTTGTATTTCGCGCCGCGCTCTTTGAGCTTTTCCTTGATGATGTTGAAATAGCGCAAGCCGGCGACACGCGAGGTCGCCGCGATCATCGCCTTGGCACGCCCGCCGATGAGGGGCATCACCTTTTCCTCGAAGATGCGGAGCATGACTTCGGCCTTGTACTGGATAAGCCCGTCGTCCTGGAACGCGACGTTCATCAAGGCCTTAGCCACGATGCCTTTGGGATAGAGCTTCTCCTCCTCGTCGGGCTTGGGAACGAAATGACAATGAAGGTTGTAGAGCGTCTTGTAGGAAATAATGCTCGTGGCCACGTCCACGATGTAGCCCTCGGCGATCGCCTCCGCCTCGCTGTAGGTGTCGAAGGGGTTGCCGAACAGGTCGAGGGTGGCCTGGGAAGCCGTGGCGGTGAAAGCGACGAACAACTGGTTGAGGTCGTGCTCGCGGATGACCTTGGCAATCTGTTCGTCCGGGTTTGGCAGCGGCGCTTCGGCGTCGGCTTCGTCGGCCTTGCGGAAGGGCAGCCGGATGGCGGCGCCCATCTGGCCTTCCTGCGACCGGTGCGCCTCATCAATCAAGAACGCCACGCGCAGTTTCTTGAGCTCCGGGTTGCTCTGAAGCTCCTTGAGAATCCACGCGAACTTCTGCTGGGTGGTGACGATGATGGATTTGCGCTGTTGGAGGAACCGGGGCAGGTCATCCGCCCGGTCCGCCAGTCCCACGACATCTTTCAAGTGGGTGTAGTTGACGATGTCGCGCCGGATGTTGTCGTCCAACGCTGTCCGGTCGGTCAGAATGAAGGTGATGTCCACCAACTTTTCGTTGGTGCCCGACTTGTAGAGGCTGTTGAGGCGGTCGGCCAGCCAGCAGATGGAGAGCGTCTTGCCGCTGCCGGCTGAGTGATCGGCGAGATACTTGCGGCCAATGTCCCCGTGGGCGCTGAAGTGGGTGGAGACATCCTCGGCGACCTTCCGGACCAACCGGGCCTGGTGGTAGCGGGGGAAGATGGTGAGCGCCGGGCGCTCCGGCTTGTCCTCCTCGGCTTCGCGCTTGGGGACGCGAACGAGGAAGAAGGAGAGCGCCTCCAGCAACTGGTCCTTGGAAAGAACCTCCCGGTAGAGGAATTCAACCGGGTATTCGTTCGGGTTGGTGGGCGTGTTGGTCAGGCCCATGTTGTGCCAGCGGAAGTTCTCCTCCCGGCGGGGGTCGGTGGCGGCCATCACGTCACTGGTGTCGGCGGCGACGTAAAGGAACGGATGCTGGAAAACCTCTTTCCTGTGGTCCCGCGCGGCGAATTGGGCCACCGCGTCATGCACGTTCTGATTCTTCTCGTGCTTCAGCTCCAGATCCACGATGGGCAGGCCGTTGAGGAAGAAGACGAAATCAATTTCCTTGTTTGTATCCCCGAAATAGAAATGCGGGCGGAAGGTGATGCGGTTCTGCGGATATTTCTCCGCCCCAGCGCTCTCGGCGGAACGCGGCTTGGGATAGAAAAGGCGGAACTCCAGCCCACGCACCTGGAGGCCGTGGCGCATGAGCATCCAAAGCGGGGTGTGCTCCAACTCTTTGCGCAGCGCCTTGAAGACCTCCTCCCGCGCGTCCGTGCCGTAATCGTCCTCCAGCTTCTTGAGCGTGTCGGCCTGGGTGGCTTTGAGGAAGGCCCAGAGCTGGTCTTCGGCGATGAAATGCTCCGTGTCCGTGATGTCGGCCTGTTCCAGCACGCCATACTTGTGCTCGCGGATGAGGTAATCCGCGATGTGCTGCTGAAAGGTGATTTCGGGCGGTTTCCTCTTTTTGGGCATGATCAATCCTTCTGAAGCCTGAGGCGGTATTGCGGCCCGGACTCCCGGGGCGCCGCCGCTGCGCGGATCGTCCGCGCCCGCTCCCGCAGCGCCCGTTTGCTCTCCAGAATGCGTTCGAGGTCGAAGCTCATGTTAAAAGGCAAAACTCTCCCGCTGCCGGACGTGCACCTCGATCTCCCCCAGCATCACCCGCCCCGCTTGCAATGCCGCGTGTTCCATCGCAGCAAAGCCTGCCACGAAGCGGGACGCGGCTTAAACCTCGTCGCCCGGCGGGGGCGGGACATCGGGAACGCGGGCCAGAATCTCGTCCACTTTCGGCCAATGCACGCGGCGGGCGCGGGAGGCAGCGCTTTCGCGAGTGGAGTGAGCCGACACCTGCGCGGCCAGGGCGCTGGACACGACCTGATCCACGCTGACCTTTTGTTTGTGGGCCAGCTCCTGCACCTGCTGTAACAGCAGATCCGGCACCTTTGCTTCCAGAGTGCTCATCGTGCACGTAATATCGCTAAGAACTCTCGTGGAGGCAAGACCTGGATGCCGCGCTGCCTGGCAGGCTGCAGATGACCGGTGTTGTGGGTCACAATCAGTCTCGCCCCCGATTGCTCCGCCAACTGCACGAGCGGCTCGTCGTCCGGGTCGGCTAGGACCGGCTGCCAGTCGGGCGGCAGCGTCCACTCCTCGGCCCGCGCGCATACCGCGTTCAACAACTCGTCCACGTCCGCCAAGCTCAATCCCAACTCGGACGCGTTGCGTTTGAGGACTTCTTCATACTCGAAAAGCAGGTGATTGCTCAACACCGCCGTCCACTGGCCGTGACGCAGGCGGTGGAAAATCTGGAACGAGGCGCCGCGCCGTGACCGGAGGGCCGCCACCAATACATTAGTGTCCAGAACCGCTCGCAGCCTATTCGGGCTACTCATGCACTCCCTTCGATTTCACGTCCGCCACTGTGATGCGGCGCTGGCCGGTGACGCACTCGTGAATCAGCGACTTGCGGTAGGCGGTCAGCGTGGCGATTTGAGTTTCGAGTACGTGTTGCGTGCCTTGCAGTTGGGCTAGACGTGAGTCGAGGAATTCAACCAGTCTTTCCTGCTCTGCGACGACGGGGAGCGGAATCGGAAACTCGCCGACTTTGGTTGCGTTGGTACAGGCAAGGTTTGTCGTTCGCTTGCCTGTTGCCTCGAAGTAGTCGCGCCCATATTGCGCGGCGGTTACGTAGGTCAGGAACTTCGGAAGCAGTTTGTGACGGAAGCAGCGGACGGCGAAGATATGGTTCTGGTGCAGGCAACCCTCGATCTGGGCATCCCACAAGTAACCGCGCCCTAGCTTGTCCAAGTCGCCACCTTCGGTCATCAACACATCGCCGGCGCGCAGCTCGACCCTGGCAGCGACTTTCGCCGGAACTTCGATTGTGGAAACGTCTTCCAAATCGAGGTAGCCGTCCTGCACATTGGCGACTCGCAAATATGGCCGCTCAATGAGCGGGCCTTCGTATTCCTTTCCCAACGTGATGCCGGTCTGGATCTCGGAAATTCGTTTGAGGCAGACAACGTTCCATCCTTGCGGAACTTGTGGCATCCAGCCGTTCTCGGTTTCTTGCAGCGGTGGGTTACTCGCAGCGCCTCTTGTCACCACGCGGGACATGGTGGCCTTGCGGAGCGCGTCGAGGGTTTCGAGTTGGCGGCGTTTGGCAGCGACGGCGGCGTCAATGGCAGCGCAACTGGCGTCCAGATACGCTGTGATGCGCTGTTGCTGCGGCAGGGGCGGGAGGGGGACTGCAAAGGAGTCGAAGTCTTTGTGATCGACCGCCGGATAGCCGACGCCTTTCGCCGTGGCCTCGAAGTACTGCCGTGCGCCTTCGGAAATGAGCGCATAGTAAGCAAACTTGGGCGAGAGTTTATGCTCTGCAGGTTGCACAACGTTGAAACCGGTGGAGCAAATGAAATCCTTGCGCCCATTATTCACAAACGCCACGGCTTGCAGGTTTGGCCTGACGGATGAAATCACGGTGCAGTTCTTCGCCACGCGCCGCCGCGCCCGCGAGGGAGCGTCTTCGTAGCGCAATCGCTCGATGGCCTGGGGATCAACAATGCCGTGATAGTCCACGTTTGAGATTTCGAGGTAGTCGAACTCGTAATCCGGGTCGGTGTCGGCTGGCAGTGAATCCGCGTTGATGACCGACACGTCTTTGAGCCGGTCGCTTTTCCACTCTGGTGGGTGGTGGTTCATGCGTTCGCCAAGCCCTCCAAAATCTTCTCTGCCTCCCTTTCCAGCTTCCAGAACTCGGCCAGCAAATCCTTGGCGGGCGTGGGCGGCTGGTAGCGGTAGAAGTACTTGTTAGGCAGGAACTCGTAGCCGAGTTGCGGGCTGTCCTCCCAGTGGATGATGGGCTTGGCGATTTCCCGTTTCAGGAACGCCTCGATATCCTCGCCGTGGGGGATGTATTCGTCGTCCTGGACGTAGTGCCGGTGCGTCCATTCGACGGAGAGGATTTCCTCCGCGTCACTGAAGGCGGCCTTGAATTTCTTGGTGGCGTTGTCTTTGGCGGTGAGGGTGAGTTCCACGGTGGTTTCCTTGCCGCCGGACTGTACGCGGGCACGGAATCGGATTCGCGCAGTCGAGGGCGCGCCAGCGTCTTGGAGTGGGGCAGTCCTCTGCCGCTTTGCGTGGGTCGCAGCCGATTCGAAAGCGCCAGAGGACTGGCGCAGTCCAAAACCTTGCGGCGCTTCCGACATTTCTTGGAAGAGGTGTTGCGCGCCTTCCGGCATCAACATCGGCTCGCGGCAGAAGAAGGGCTGCTCCCTCGAGACGGCGGCGGCGGTGAAGGCCTTTTCGTAAGGCTCGGTGACGATGGCCGGCTGATCGTTTTCGTCTGTCTGCCAGAACACGACGCCGACCTTGTGGTAGGCGAAATCTTTCTCGGTCTTGGAATCGCGGAAGATCTTCACCTGTTCGTCGGCGTAGCTTTTGGCCCAACCGTCATGGTAACGCTGTTTGATCCAGGCGCGGTGGGCGTCGGTCATGCGGTTGCGCTTGCTGGCGAAGGCTTTTGGCTCTTTCTCGAACTGCTGGCGGGCGTCAATGATCATCACGCGGCCGCGATGGCTGGCGGGTTTGTCGTTCCGCAGGAGCCAGATGTAGGTGAAGATGCCGGTATTGTAGAACAACTGGTCCGGCAGCATGACGATGGCGTCGAGCCAGTCGTTTTCCAGAATCCAGCGGCGGATTTCGCTGCCTCCCTGTCCACAGTCGCCGTTGGAGAGAGATGAGCCGTTGAAGACGATCGCGATGCGGCTGCCACCCTCTTCGGGTGGAATCATCTTTGCCAGCATGGTTTGAAGGAATAGCAGCGATCCTTCATTCCTCGGAGGCAAGCCGGCGACATAGCGCGTTTTCCTGAGCTTGAGGACCTCTGCCTCGTAGCCGTCCTTGCCGCCCCAAGTGACGCCGAAGGGCGGGTTGCTCAACATGCGGTGGAAGCGCCATTTGGGTTCGGGCCACTGATCGCCCGGCTCTTTGCCGTGGGGATCGTGCGGGATGAGCGAGTTCCCGAGCGTGACGGTGGCCTGCTTGTCGTTCTTGATGAGGAGGTCGGCCTGGCAGATGGCGTAGTTGGTGGGGGAAATTTCCTGGCCGTGGACGGTGACGAATTTCTCGATGCGCTCCTTCTCCTCCGCCGTGGTAGCGCGGTCGAGGAGGTGTTCCTTGCTGACGGACAACATGCCGCCCGTGCCGCCGGCGGGATCGTAGATGGAGAAATGCCGGTCGGGGATGGGAAAATCGAGCAACTCGACCATCAGGCGGATAACCTCGCGCGGGGTGAAGTGATCGCCCGCCTCCTCCCCGCTTTGTTCCGAGAACCGCCGGAGCAACTCCTCGTAGATGTAGCCCATCTCCAGCGGGGAGATGTTGTCCGGACCAAGCTCCAGCTCCTTGTATTGATTGAGGATAGGGGCGAGACGGTTGTTCTTCACCATCAGGCCGATGGTGGCGCGGTAGTTGAAGTGCTCGATGATGTTGTCAACGTTCTTGGAGAAGCCGTTGACGTAATCGCGGAAGTTGGCCTCCAGGAGAGCGTGGTCCTCCTCATAGACTTTGCGGAGCGTCCAGTCGGTTTTGTTGGAGAAGGGGCATTGCTGGGGATTGAGTTCGAGTTCCTTGACGAGCTTGGCGAGTTCCTTCTCCTTGTCCTTGAGGGCGGGACGTTTGGCGAGCACCTCGGCGCGCTTGGCCTCGCGCCACGCCAAGAGCACGCACTCCAGCCGGCGGATGACGATGATGGGCAGGATGACGCCCTGGTATTCGTAGGCCTTGAACTTGCCGCGCAAGCGTTCGGCGGATTTCCAGATGTCCCCGGCGAGGTTGTCGAGTTTGGGTTTGTTAAGGGCGAGGGACATGGGTCAGAGGGTGGGGAAACGCAGAAAGTGCGACGGGGCGCGGCTGGGGCGGTGGCCCGAGAGGGCCACCAGACCGAATGGTGACTGTGCAATTGTGCCGCCCATGACGTTAAGTCGCGCAATGGTGCGCCGGAGTGGGAAGAGTGGAAAGGGGAAAGTGGGCAGCGGAAATGAGACTACGAGACTACCGGACCACTGACTACGGACCACGGACAACGGAACGAAGGGGGGCAGGGGAAAGTCCAAAGTCCAAGGTCCAAGGAGGGACTGGGAGATCACGGACGACGAGACCACGGACAACTGACTACAAAACCACGGGCCACCTTGCCTTCAGCAAGCGGTCATCATGGATGAATCAGGCAGCGGCCAGCGCGCGGACGTGGGCAATCTCGCCAGTTTGGGCCGGGCGAACCTGGTTGGCCATCAGGGTGACAACGGCGATCGTGTCGCCATCGAGCGAGGTGAATTCCACCTCGTAACCCGCAGCGCCCCGATGTACAAGCACGGCTGTGCCGATGTCCCCGGCGTTCAACCCATATTCCGGCAAATCGCAGGTCAGAATGACGTCATCCAATTCTTCGATCATGTTCGCTTTCGTTGTCGCAGTGGGTAAGCCGTGGCCAAGCGAGCCACCCGTTCGCCGGACTCAATAAACCATACTGAGCGGATTTGTAAACGCGTCGGGTAATGAGATTGTATTGGTCTGTGACCCCGCAGGGATAAGTGGATTGACCTCGGCGCAGAAGCCGCCGTCTTCCTCCTGCGTCGCTTCAAAAACGAGTTCGCTCTAGCGGCTCAAGTTAGATAAGCCTGCCTGATGGAAAACGGGGCTTGATGAGGGTTCTATGGTGCTAGGACATGTCCAGGGTTTGTCCAGGGTGCCCCCAGACCACCCCGAGGGAGGAACGGGAGGCGAGTTGTATTCGTGAGGCTTATGGTGGAAGCTCGGGAGCGGAAGGAGAAGGCAGAATGAAGAATGAAGAATGCAGAGCCCACGGGACCACGGGACTACTGACTACAAGACTACGGACCACGGACCATCTGGCCGCCGGCCTGGGGCAACTGGGCCAGGGCGCGGTCGCCCTGGTTCATGGGCGGAGATGGGCCACGGTGATTGCGAAATCAGGCAGCTTCTGAGCGTTGGACGGCTCCTAACCTTCAAACACCTTTCTTACGAACTCCCTGCTCCGGCGGTGGTTCTCCACGACGGAGCGCGTGATCTTGGTTCCGTCTTCGATCGCCAGCTCGACGCTGAAGCGCCGCGCCAGGTTGTGAGCGGCGGCATACTTCGCCACCGCGGCATAATCCACGTCCCCGGTATCGAGGTCCTCCCACCAGATGCCGTCGCGGCTCTGACGCAGGTGCCACGTGACGACCCGGTCGCCGTATTGCTTGAGCCCGTCCAACGGCATGACGCCGCCTTTCCACACCCAATGCACATCGTAGCACCAGCCCACGACGGTCGGTTTGGTGTGGTCGAAGTTGTAGTGAAACTCCCGCGCGTGGTTGGCCATCTCGGGCATGTGCTGATGCACGCCCAGTTTCATGCCCAGCGCGTTCAGGCCCGTGCCCAATTCGCTCAGGGCGGCGGCCTGGGTTTTCAGCTCCTCGTCCGTCTTCTCGCGTCCGATCGGGTCCGCATTGCAGCTTATGACCTGGAAGCCGGCCTGCTGGCAGACTTTGGCTGCGGCGAGAATGGTGGCTACCACCGGTCCAGCCTGGGCCGCCTCGTGTACGCGCGCGCCGGTGTAAAGGCTTACGGGTTGGAGGCCTTTGGCCCTAAGCTGCTCGGCGAACTTTGCATTCTCCTCGGGCTGGCCCACGTTCAGGTTGGTCTCCAGGTAATCGTAGCCGGTGTCCCGCAGCGCGGAGATGACATCCTCGACGTTGAGCGGCTTCTTGTCGCGCTGAGCGTATTGGCCCCACCCGTAAATGTTCGAGCCGACCAGTGTTTTCTGCGCCGGGCGGAACACCTTCTCCGCTGCCAGACTCCGGGCGAGCGGTGACATTACTAGGCCCAGCGCCGCTGCCGAACCTAATTGCCGGATAAACTCACGTCGCGATGCGTGAGTAACGGGTGCGGGACCGAATGGAGCGTATTTGAGCATGGGTCTATTGAAAGCTTGGCCCCCCGCCCGCGCCAGCAAAAACTTGCCCAGGCGCGTGGGCGGTAGCGAGAGACCCAGGCCCGAATGGTTGCCCGTGTGATTTCCCTGACGTAAGCTGCTCAGTCCTTGATGAACGAACAACATGAAGAGCGCCCGGTGCGCGTGGGTATGATTTCGCTGGGCTGCGCGAAGAATCTCGTGGATGCCGAGGTGATGGTGGGCACCCTCCTGCAAGACGGCGTCGAGATCACCAGCGACACGGCTCAGGCGGACGTGGTGATCGTGAACACTTGCTCGTTCATTGATTCGGCCCAGCAGGAGAGCGTGGACACGATTCTGGAATCGGCGGAACTGCGTGAGGCGAAGAACCGGGGCCAGGGGTTGATCGTTTCCGGCTGTCTTCCACAGCGGTTTCGCGAAGAACTGCCCAAGCTCCTGCCGGAGGTGGACGCCTTCATGGGCATTGACCAGGTCACGCAAGTCGGCGAGGTCGTCAAGCAAGCGCTGGCACGGAGGGCGGAGAGGCTCGCCCGGAGTCCAAAGTCCAAAGTCCAAAGTCCAAAGTCGAGAGACCAGAGCCGGGAGGATTCAGTTGTTCGAGGTTCGAGGTTCGAGGTTCGAGGTTCGAGGTTGTCCACAGTCCAGTCGGCCTCTGCCATCCACCCTCGAGCCTCGCCTTCCGTAGCAGTAGCTCCACGTCCCCGGTACATCCCCGATTATGCGACGCCACGCTTTCGGTTGACGCCGCGACATTTTGCCTATGTGAAGATTGCCGAGGGGTGCAACCATCCTTGCAGTTTCTGCATCATCCCCCGCATCAGAGGCACGCACCGCAGTCGCCCGCAAGCCGATATCGTTGCCGAAGCCAAAGCGCTCATTGCCCAAGGGGTAAAGGAGCTGAATCTCATCTCACAGGACTCGACCTACTACGGCCTGGACTTGCGCCCGGACCGCAGCCACGCCATCTCTGCGCCGGAGAAGTTCAGCGCAGCCGTGAAGTCGCTCCCGGCAGAAGCCACCACCATCTGCACGCTGCTGCGCGAACTCAACGCGCTGTCGGGGGATTTCTGGATTCGGCTGCTTTACACCCATCCGGCGCATTGGACGGAAGAGTTAATCCAGGCCATAGCGGAGTGTCCCAAGGTGGCGCGCTACGTGGATATTCCCTTGCAGCATATCCACCAGAGCATGCTGGAGCGGATGCGGCGCGAGACTTCCCGCCAATACATCGTGGACCTCATCCGCCGTATTCGCGCGGGCATTCCCGGCATCGCGCTGCGCACAACCTTTATCGTGGGGTTTCCCGGTGAGACCGAGGCGTATTTTGAGGCCTTGCTAGGGTTCATCCGTGAGGCGCGCTTCGAGCGGCTTGGGGTGTTTACTTATTCCCAGGAGGAGGGCACCCGCGCGGGCAAAATGGCCGGCCAGATCCCGGACAAGCTCAAACGGCAACGCCGCGACCTGGCTATGGCGGCGCAACATGAAGTGGCGGTCTGGGTCGCCGGATCATTCGTTGGCCGTACCATGCCGGTGTTGGTCGAACAGGCGGCCAGTCCGACGGAACTTAGGCGCGCCCGGGTCAGTTCGTGGGAACATGGCCTGATTCGGGGACAGGACCAGCACACCGCCGCGCTCAAGGGCACGTTCCTGAAAGCCCGCGGCGAGGCGGACGCCCCGGACATTGATGGCCGGGTCTATGTCCGCGGCCGATTGCCGCTCGGGGAGTTTGCGCCGGTGAGGGTCATCGGCCACACCGACTACGACTTGATTGCTGAACCGGCGTAAGGCGGCAGGTCCAGTCGGGAGGTTCAGTTGCGGGTTGGCAAGCGCCTGCGGACCGGCTACAAGAACGGGCAGCCGGAATGACAATACCCGTATCAGCCTGCAGTGCGCGCCCAGCGAGATGAACCTGCCGTTCATTTCACCTCAAGATTTCCAATGTTTTTAGGGTGTTTATTCTTGCAGACTCATATTCATTGGGGTATTTCCATTCTTACTTGTATTCTTACTTCTGACATTTTGACGTATGGCGAGCCTGTGGAAACACCCGAACTCGAGATTCTGGACTGCCTGTTACACGGACAAGGACGGTAAGCAAGTCAAACGTTCGACCAAGCAGACCGATAAGAGAAAGGCGCTTGCGATCGCCGTGGAGTTTGAGCGTGTTGAACAACAAACACGGCGTGGGGTGCTTGGAAAACTGATTTCTGTAGGATAGCGATGTGAATCCTGGCAGTGGTCGATAAGGGCAACCATCCCATCTACGAACATTCCCGATCTCACGATGCAGGTAACGAACGACTCCATCAGCCGTCACCGCCTCCGCTTGTGTCCTAAAGCTATCACTGTAAGCGGACATCTCGAAGTCGGATAATCATTAACAGCCCATACCCGTAGCCCGTTCTATATATACCTCCACAATACCTCGACTTTATCCACATCGTTATTGTGAGATGGGACTGGGCTTTATGGTGAGCGGATTCGGTAGTAACGAGTTGGATAGTTGGTCCACTGAGGATCGCTGAAATAGATAGAACCGTTTGTGAGCGTGCAGCTTTGTAGTGAGGTCCAACTTGCACCTTGTAGATCCGTGCTCGCTTCCACCACGATAGGGATGTTAGGTGTGCCGGTGATGGTGAACCTAAACTTGTTGCCCTGAACGCTTATGGACTGCGGCTGAGGGTTCCACAACGCTGTCGGGAGTCCGCCAAACGTCGTGCCCCAGCCCATGGTTCCAGGCAAGTAATAGACGGTGGCTTTGTTGTCAAGGAAGAACACATCCGAACCAAGGCTGGGAGCGTTACCCTCGAAGTAAACACTGCCCAAGTCGTAACAGTCGTCGAAAGCTGAATCCCCGATGGTCGTGACGCTCTTGGGGATGGTGACGCTCGTCGGGCCGTAACAGCCAGCGAACGCACTTTCGCCGATGCTGGTGACGCCGTTGCCTATCGCGACGCTGGCCAGGCTGGTGCAATCCGAGAAAACACAGACCCCGAGGTTGGTGACGCTGGTCAGGCTGGTGCAGTCAGAGAACGCACCGCACCACATGCCGGGGGGGGCGCTCCAGGTAGTAGCCTCCGATTGCGGTGACCGGCAGGCCATTGATCGTGTCTGGAATGACCACAGCCCCGCCAGGGCCGGTGTATTGCGTGATGGTGATTGCGCCATTATTGGTCGTGTAAGTGAATTGGGCTTGCAGCGGGGCGGGCAGCGTCAACAGCATCAACATGGCCGTTGCTGCGGCCCGACCAGGGTTTAGTTGTATCCAGGACCATTTTCTTAGGTTTGCAGTTGGACTCATAGAACACTGCTTTCACTCATTTGCTGCTGTCATTGTTGGGTAAGCCATTACCGGCGCACCTTCGAGATCGTTGAACCCTCATTAAGGTCACGGAACAACTCGGTAGAGCCGCGCTGGTTGGCCTATGCTGGACGTGTCGAAGTAAAGCTGCGACGTGTTGGTCAGCGTCACCGTGGCCAGCGTCACCCAGGCGTTGGTGGGGCCAAACTGGTTGATGTAATCCAGCCGCACAGAGTGGCCCATACTGCCCGTCAACGTGATCGCCGGAACGAGGTGCAGGTCCAGCGACGGCATCACGCTCGGCGTTCCCGTCTGCCACGCCCGGTAGAACCGCTGCGCCGGGAGGGGCAGGGTAAGATCGAACCAGTATTGCGACGTGCTGGTTAGGCTGACGGAACCGAGCGTGTTCCAATTCGGCGTGGGGCTGAGGGAGTCGGCGTAATCCATGTTCAACAAACTCCCGGCTTCTCCCATCACCTGGACTCCCGCAGCCAGCCTGTGCTCGATTGCTGCAATCACATTGAGCATGGCCGGCGAACTGGCGACTGCGCCGAGCGCATTGCTGACCACCACGGAATAGGCACCCGATTGAGCGAATTGCAGGTTAGTCAGCTCCAACTCGCGGTTTGTGCTGCAAGTGATGAGATTGGTGTTATTGAAATACCACAGGTAGAACAGCGGTAATGGGCTGCTCGCCTCCACCCGCAAGCTGACTGCCGACCCCGCCTCAGCCGTCTGGGTTTGGGGAGACGTTTGGATGGTGGGCACTTGAATCCACAGCGCGGTCGGACGACCGTCAAAGGTCGCGCCCCAGCCCGTGGTCCCAGGCAAATAATAGACGGTCACCTTGCCGTCAGGGTCGAATACCCAAAAGCCAGCGCTGGGGGCATTGCCCTGGAAAAAGACGCTGGTCAGGCCGGTGCAGTTACCGAACGCCGCGTTCCCAATGTTGATGACGCTGCTGGGGATCGTGATGCTGGTCAGGCCAGAGCACCACCCGAACGCATCGTCCCCGATGCTGGTGACGCCGTTGCCGATCGTAACGTTGGTCAGGCTGTCGCAGACCCAGAACGCCTGGTCCCCGATGCTGGTGACGCTGTCAGGAATCGTTACGCTGGTCAGGCCGAAGCAGTTTGCGAACGCCGAGTCCCCAATGCTAGTGACACTGTTGGGGACCGTGTAGCTTCCGGCTATACCCCCCGGGTATGCAATGAGCGTGGTCTGGCTCTTGTTGAATAGGACCCCAGCCACACCGCTATAGGAGGAGCTGAGCGCATCGACCGTTATCGCCCTCAGGCTCGTGCACGAACAGAACGCCTCGTCCCCGATGTAGGTGACCCTGTCTGAAATCGTAATGCTGGTCAGGTGGGTGCAGCCGTAGAACGCCTGCGTCCCGATGCTGGTGACGTTAGTGCCGATCGTGACGCTGACCAAGCTGTAGCACCATATGAACGCATAGTCCCCGAGGCTGGTGACGCCATTGCCGATCGTAACGTTAGTCAGGCTGGTGCAGCTATAGAACGCATAGTCCCCGAGGCTGGTGACGCTGTCGGGGATCGTGACGCTGCTCAGGCCGGAGCAGTATGCGAACGCCGAGTCTCCGATGCTGGTGACATTGGTGCCTAACGTGACGCTGGTCAGGCTGGAGCAGGAGTTGAACGCAGAGTCCCCGATGCTGGTGACCGGCAGGCCATTGATGGTGCTGGGGATGGTCACCGCACCGCCGAAACCCCAGTATCTCGTGATAGTAATGCTGTCGTTTGTGGTCGTGTAATACCAGGTGCCGTAGCTGTCCGTGTAAGATTGGCCTTGCACCACACCAGGCAGTATCAGCAGCAAGAGCAACGGCAGCAGCTTTGCAGCCCAGGCAGTTGTTAAACGGCGGGCATGATTTGAGACGGCATTGTTGGTTTTCATAGCTTGTGATCCCTACCTCTTGGTTCTGTTGGTTGTTGAAGGCACAATTGTCCAAGTGTCCGTGGGCCAATCCATTCGCTCACCACTAGCCAATGAGAGAATTCACTTGGATCTGATGGCTTGGACTTGATTGGGGTTTCCCTCGTTTCTGGAGTAAAGAAAGGTGCCAGGATCAATCGCCGTTCGTTGCTATAACCTCTGGGATGGGGAGCACTCGATGCATGTTCGCCCAAAACCGATCCCGCAATTTCCACTGCCAAGTTCATAAACAACTGGCCCCCAACAAACACCACCACGAAACCAGCAAACCCTTACGGCCTACTACTGATTTCTCCTCGGCAACCTTTTATTCAGCCTCAAATCGAAGAAGGTGTCGAGAACAATATTTTCGCCGCCTAGGCACTTCTCGTGCCAACCATGCCACTAAATGGCCCAGCGCAATCCAGAAGCGCCTAGCGGATGGCAGACATCGAAAGCCGTGAATGTCTGCGGCCAACCACTTCTGCCCCAGCCGATCCGGCCCCTCCTGCCTCGATCCTCCTGCCGCTGGTATGATTTCAGGGTAACGATTTAGCCCTCCAGGCAGATCCCCCCCGCCCTCACCCTTTTTGAAGGTGCTGAGGGTTTTCTCGTTTCAACCCCTTCATCCCCAAAAAACGTATGTCCCCTCAAGCAGGATTCTTATTGCAAGATCAAATCGTCCCGCGTCTCAAATCCGTCATTCCAAGTGCAGTTTCCTTCATCGGGTCAGAGGATGCCCAAGAGCTGGTTCAGGACGGCACCCTGATCGCAGCACAAATGATCCACAACGCAGAACAAGCAGGCACAAAGCTCGTCCGTAATCCTGGTGCTGGTCGTCGAGCTGCCAGGAAAGTCAAGACCATCAGCGCAGGAAACATCGCCTACTACACGATCCAGAAGTTGAAGTGCGGCAGAAGGTCCAGTGGTTCAAGGACGGTCGATGTGTATGGCACAGGCACACAGATCAGGGCCAGCGGTGATTGAGAGGATGAAAGCCAGCGCCGGTGAAATGCGTTGCAAGGGGCGCTTCAATTTGTAAGCTTGATGCGCCGGATTGATCGAGAAAAGTGGAAACCATTATTCTTACTGTTATTCCTACTCTTGGGTTTCTCTGCGAAAACCCATCAAAAACCCTTTGTTTTGTCGGGTTAGCAGCTCATCAAGCATGAACCTGCCGAACAAGCTGACGCTCTCGCGTTTCCTGCTCACCATCGCCTTTCTGGCCGCGATGTTCTCGCAGGTGCGATACCACCAGACCATCGCCCTGGTGCTCTTCATTGCGGGCGGGATCAGCGACTATCTCGACGGCGAGATTGCGCGGCGCCGGAAGCTGATCACGAACTTCGGCATCCTGATGGACCCCCTCGCGGACAAGATCATGGTCTGCTCGGCCTTCATTGCTTTCGTCGGGTTGAACTGGATGCCGGCGTGGATGGTGGTCATCATCGTGGCCCGCGAACTGGCCATCACCGGATTGCGTCTGCTGGCGGCGTCGAAGAATGTCGTGCTGGCGGCGGAGGGCTTCGGCAAGCATAAGACCATCTCGCAGATCGTCGCCATCATCTCCATCCTCGTGTCGGCCAGCTATAACGAATGGGGCCCTGTGGGCCGCGCGATTTTTGGCTTCCAGGTGTTCGGGGAGGTCCCCTGGGTAGTCTGGTTCACCGAAATCGCCATCTGGGTAGCGGTCGCACTCACCTTCATCTCCGGCTGGCTCTACCTCTGGCGAAACCGCGCGCTTTATTTGCAGGACTTGTGAAGCTCTGGATTGCGCAAGGCTTCGGCGTCGGGCGAATCCCCGTGGCCCCAGGGACGTTTGGATCGTTGGTGGGGATGCTGTGGTTCGGGCTGTTACTCATGACGCGCAGCCTGTGGCTGTTTACCGTCGGCATCATCGCGGGCATTGCCCTCTCCGTTTGGCTCTGTGACGTCGCCGAGAAGGCCCTGGGGCAGAAAGACCCCGGTTCCGTGGTACTCGATGAAATCGCGGCGTTGCCGGTTTGCTTCTTCGCCTGGGTTACGATTCGGCTGTGCCAGACCGGCTCGGTCCCCGGCTTCGGGTATTTCGTTTCCGCGCAAACCTGGCCGCTCACGCTCGGGGTCTTTGTCGCTTGCCGCTTCTTCGACATTGCCAAGCCCTGGCCCGTTCGGCAGAGCCAGTCCTTGCCCGGCGGTTGGGGAATCACGATTGATGACGTGCTGGCGGCGGTTTACGTCAACGTGGTAGTGCTGCTGGTCTATGCGGGAAGAACGCTCCTGTAGCCCGGATGCCTTACTCACCACCGTCGGGCGTTCAGTGCCGCGGCGCGGGCGTCGGCAGGGGCAGGGTATCCCCGGATACGTTTTGGGTAGATTGATAAATGGCGGGCTTCAATCCCTTCAGCGGGTCATAACGCTTCCAGGCCAGCCAGGCCGAAAAGAGGACTACCACTGAGACGACCGCCCCCAACCCGAGCAGCCAGCTTCGCCAATCCACCTTCGACAGTTGGAGCATGAGGAAGTCGAGCACGCTGCGGGGGTGTTTCACCAGGGGCGGCGGCTCGGAGAACTTCGCCGTCTGGGCCAGTTCCGCCTCCAGCGCCGCCATGGTCTGCCGCACGTCCAGCTTCAGCAAAGTCGAGTAGGTGCGCACGAAGCCGCGGATATAGACCGGTGCGGAGAACATATCAAAGTTGCCTTCTTCCAGCGCACGCAGATGGTCGGTGCGGATCTTGGTGACATCCGCAACCTGCTGCACCGTGAGGCTTCTCGCCTCGCGGGCTTGGCGGAGTTGCTCGGCAACTGTAGGCATGACCCGCGCTTTTACCCTTTTCTTAGTGGCTTTGGCAATCCTGGAATAACGGCATCCTGGAATAACGGCAGGCACTTCGCTATTTGGTGTCTCAGAATTGACAGTACCTTTTGCCGACGTTCCAAAGCGGGAGACGACTACCGCACTCCAAGACGCTTCGCGTGTTCTGGCACAGCGGAGGGCGCTGGCGTCTTGGAGTGCGCCAGCCCTCGCGCGCATTGGCACCCAAGGGTGCAGGCAATCCTGAGAAACCACAGGTGTCTTCTACCCGGCTCAGACGGCGCAGCCCCGCTGATTGGTGTGGCCGATCTGGACTTGTCCTACTGGCCCCGCCCGTCCGCGCCGCCGCCGTCCAAGTCAATCAGGATGTCGCGCGGCTCGGCGCCTTTGCTGGGGCCGACAATGCCGCGGTTCTCTAATTCATCCATGATGCGCGCCGCGCGGCCATAGCCGAGGCGCAAGCGGCGCTGGAGGAGCGAGACGCTGGCCTTTTGTTCGCTGCGGATGACTTCGATGCAGTCCTGGATGATTTCTTCGTCTTCGTCAATGCCGCCCTCGTCGTCGGAGTCATTGCCGGCGCGGGAGAGCTGTTGGTGGATCTCCAGCTCGTAGCTGGGCTTGGCCTGCTTGGCGATGAAATCCACGATGCTCTGGATTTCCTGGTCGGTGATGAGCGAGCCCTGGGCGCGGATGAGCTTCGCCGACCCGGGCGGCAGATAAAGCAGGTCCCCTTTGCCGAGCAGCTTGTCGGCGCCCATCGCATCGAGGATGGTGCGTGAGTCCACTTTGGCGGCGACCTGGAAGGCGATGCGGGCAGGGATGTTGGCCTTGATGACACCGGTGATGACGTCCACGCTGGGCCGCTGGGTGGCGACGATGCAATGGATACCCGCCGCGCGCGCCATCTGCGTGATGCGGGCGATGGCCATTTCCACGTCGGCAGGCGCCACGAGCATCAGGTCCGCCAGCTCATCAATGATGACCACGATGTAGCTGAGCTTCTCGGGGATGATAATGTCCTCCTCGCGCGGCACGACGATCTCCTCGTCCACTTCCACAGCGAATCCGTCCGCGCCGGGCTCGACCTTTTCCTTCTTGGCCAGGAGGGGGAGTTCGGGTTCGCGCGGCGGGAGTGGCTTATTCTTGGGGCGCGAGTTGAAGGACCCGATATTACGCACGCCCACGCGAGCGAAGATCTGGTAGCGCTTCTCCATCTCGTTCACGACCCAGCGCAGAGCGAGGATGACCTTCTTGGGGTCGGTAACGACCGGCACGACCAGGTGCGGGAGGGTGTTGTATTGCTGCAACTCGACCACCTTCGGGTCAATCATTACGAAGCGGAGCTGGTCAGGGGAGAAGCGATAGAGCAGAGAGGTGATGATGGCGTTGATGCACACCGACTTTCCCGAGCCGGTGCTGCCGGCGATGAGCAGGTGCGGCATCTCCGAAAGGTCGGAGATGATCGGGTGGCCATAGACATCCTTGCCCAGCGCCAGGGGGATGCGGGCTTTGGTGTTGCGCCATTCGTCGGACTCCAGCAGGTCGCGGATGATGACGGTCGTCTTTACCGGGTTCGGCACTTCGACGCCGACGGAGCTTTTGCCCGGCACTGGGGCGAGAATGTGGATACGCTCGGCTTTGAGGGCGGCCGCGAGGTTATTGTTGAGGGCAGTGATCTTCTCCAGCTTCACACCGGGCGCCGGGTGCAGCTCATAGCGCGTGATGGTGGGGCCCTTAGTAATGTCACCGAGTTCCACCGGAATCTCGAATTGGGCCAGGGTTTGCTGCATCAGGCGCGCGTTGGCCAGCAACTCTTCCTTTGACTCCGTCGGCTTTAGGTTCGGGTCAGGGTGCTGCAAGAAATCCAGCGGCGGCAACTGGTAGTTGCCGATCATGGGCGTGGAGGCGACGGTAATGGGCTTGGGTTTTCTGGGCGGCTTGGGTTTCGGGGACGGAGCGGGAAGGCCGCTGATATGCACCTCCGGTTCGGGCTTGGGCTCGGGCGGCTTGGCCTCGGCGTCGGCCTTCTCACCGGCTGGTGCCTCGGCCTTGGTTTCGGCAGTCTTGGATGCGGTTGGTTTGTCGGCGGACTCCGCCTTCTTGCCCAAAATGTCGGCCGTCGTAGCCGCGGCGACCTCGCGGGCGGGAATGATTTCGCCTTCATCCGCCGGCGCAGGTTCGGTGACCGGCTCCGGCTGGCCCGGTTTCCTGGCCCGCCCGGACTTGCTGGGTTCCGGCACGCTGAGGTCGCGCACAGTCGGGGCCGGGACGGGCTTCATGTCCGCTCCGAGGCCGGCTCGATCCACTTCTTCCTGGAGCTTCTTGGCCTGTTTTTGCAGGTCGCGCGCCCGCCGGTCGAGCGCTTCCTCGTCCGTCGCCGGTTCGCCTTCGGCGCCGGCGCGCCGACCCCAGAGCGCGCGAATCCACTCGCCCAGTTGGAAATTCGTCAGGAAGAGCAGGCTAATGAAATAGAGCATCAGGAAGATGATCGTCGCGCCCGCCGTGCCGAAGCATTCGCCAAAGAGATGCTGGTTGAGGTTCCGGCCCAGGATGCCGCCGACTTCCGCATTGAGATTGCTATGCAGCTTGTTGAAGTAATCCCGGTATAGATCCAGCAGGCCCATGCAGCAGATTACGAGCACCAGGGACCAAGCCCACCGGCGTCGGAGGTAAGCAAACGCCTCGAGGAAGCAGCCGAGCCCCACTGCGAAGAGCAGCACCGGGAAGAGATACGCCGCGGCGCCCGTCCAGAAGAAGAAATAGTGGGCCAGCCAGGCTCCGAACGGGCCGATCCAGTTATGGACCGACGGGTTGGGCGGCACGGCGTTGGCCGAGACATCGCGCGGGTGATACGACATCAGCGCCGCCAGCAAGAGGAGGGCAAAGCACATCAGCACAACGCCGATGATGTCATTGAACCCACGGGAGGATTCTGAATATGCTGATGCCTTGCGAGCCATTGCCCAAGGTTATCAATTTCAGGTCAAGGGGACAAGAGACGAGTGGCAGGGCTGCCGGGCTGGCGTCGGGTTGAAAAAAGGTAACGAGGAGCCGGCAGCCCTGAAATCCGAAGGCCGAAGGCCGAAACCCGAAGGAAGGCCGGAACTGATAACCCGAAATGGTTATGTATTATTTGAGAGCTTCAGGGCATATTAGCCGTCAAATAGTCTGTGAGAACGATCCATCGAACTGTCTCCCGTCGAATGGGTGCGTGTTTGCTGCTCTTCCTGATGCCTTTTTGGGCCGCCTGCAAGGACTTGGTCATGAACAATGAGCTCGCGATCACTTCTATTGCCGTCCAGGGGACGAATCTGGTCGTGATGGCGGCGGTCCCCTCTGGCCTGGGGCAGGTGACGCTGGAAATGCGGCCGACCCTTGATGGCCAGTGGCAGGCGGCTGGGCTCTTGGAGGTTCCGGCAGGCGGCGGAGGAGTGACCTTCACGATTCCGAAACCGGGTGACATGCAGTTCTTCCGGTTGAACGCCACTGCCGGTGTGGCCAGCGCTGGGGTAGTCTCCCCTGAATTGAATTATGTCGTTACAGCGCCTTTGGGGCCGGACCCGGAAGTCGAGGCTCAGAGCAACGGCGGCTCCACTGAGCCCGAAGCCGTGTTTCACTTCAAAGGGACGGTTGATGGTTCCGACCGCATCGTGATCACGCGCGATGGTGCCCTCTGGGAGCACGTGCACTGGGGTTGGCCTGAGGGCGTCGTGACTGTGAATCGCACGCAATGGGATCCCAGGCAGAAGAACTACCTTACCACCGCGGGCACGACGAAGTTCCTGGCAGAACTTTTCTCGCTGGATGCGGTTAACCTGGAGCGCATCAAGGGCCGGGACGTGGTTGCGCTGGAGCGGACGAATAATGCGCTGATTGTTTATATGGACGACACGCTGGTCGGGGCCGGCGAGTATGAATTCAAGGTCCACTTTCATCCCGCCCGGCAGAGGGCCGCGAGGGCCGGGGCTTCCTCTGCTGCGATTTTGAAGATCGCGGCTGAGATTGACGGGAGTGATTGCCTCAAGATTACCAGCACGGAGGCAACCTGGGACCACAAGTACTGGCGCGGGCCGGCCAACGTCAGGTTGAATGAGGTGTCCTGGCCCATCGAGCAGACCAACGTGCTGCAGAATGCAGGCACCAACGTGTTCCTGCCTGCAGGAGTGGACTTCTCGACTGCACGAATCCTCAGCCGCAAGGGGCGTGACCTGGCTACCGTGTGGGCGGAAGAGCAGGCGTTATGGGTCTGGTTTGCGGACAGCCCCAACGGCAGCGATTATTACGAACTCGAAATCGGTTTCGGGCAATAGGGTCGAGAACCCCGCGTAGGGTGAACTCACGCCAGGCGGCACCCCGCGCAGCCGGCGCCTTTGAGCATGATGGCGCCGGTGGGACAGACCTCAGCGGCGCGCTGGGCGGACTTCTGTAAGGCCTCGGCCATCGGTCTGTCGAATGGAGACGCTACCGTTACCTGGAAACCGCGCCCAACGAAGGACAGTCCAAGTTCCTCGCCGGCCTGGGCGGCCACCTTCACGCAGGCGCCGCAGATGATGCATTTGCCGGGCTCGAAGGTTATCTCCGGGTGGGAGGTGTCCCGGGCGAAGTGGCGCCGCTCGCCGACGAAGCGTTGCGGGTCCACGCCGTATTCGGTCGCAAACTGGCGCAGCCGGCAGGGAATCGCCTTGCCGCAGCCGCAGCCCAGGCAACGCCGGGATTCCCGAGTCGCGGCCTCCGGCGAGAAACCTAGCTCCACTTCCTCGAAGGTGGTGCGGCGTTTCTCCATCGGGAGATGCGGCATGGGCGCGCGCGGGGCCTGCTCGATTCCTCGCAGGAAAACGGCTAGTTCTTCCTCGCTGAGCTTGCCCAGGACGACGTTCACCGATTCGGGCGCGCCGATGACTTTCTTCCCGCTCAGGTATTGGTCAATGGACGCCGCGGCGAGCTTCCCCGCGGCCACCGCCCGCACGGCGAGGTCCGGTCCGGTGACGGCGTCTCCGCCCGCAAAAACGCCGGGCAGATTCGTGGCGAGGGTCTTCGGGTCGGCGGCGATGCCCCATTTTGATAGCGTGAGCTGTGTGCTGTTGAGTGGCTCCAATTCCACGGCTTGGCCAATGGCGGCAATGACGCAACTGGCCTCCACCTCGTAGTGCGAGCCGAGAATCGCTAACGACCGGGCGCGCCCGCTTGCATCCGGCGCTCCCAATTCCATCCGCTGACAGGTGAGGGTCAACGTCCCCGCCTTGCGCTCCAGGCGCATCGGGGCAACGAGGAACTCAATCTTGACGCTCTCGGCCTCTGCCGCTTCGACTTCTTCCATGAGGCAGGGCATCTCGCGCCGGCTGCGGCGGTAAAGCACGCGCACCGACTTAGCGCCCAGCCGCACGGCGCAACGGCAGGCGTCCATCGCGGTGTTGCCGCCACCCACCACGATGACATCATTCCCCACGACAGGTGGCGGGCCATCGGTGAGCCGTTCGAGAAACTCCAATGCCGACGTGGCCAGTTCCTCACCGGGGCAGCCTAAGCCGCGAGAGCCTTGGGAGCCGATGGCGAGGAACACGGCATCGAAGTCCTGCCGCAGCTTTTCCAGCGTGAAGTCGCGGCCCAATCGTTTGCCCAGACGGAACTCGGCACCCAGGTCGCGGATCATTTGGATTTCGGCATCGAGGACGGGTCGAGGCAAGCGAAACGCCGGGATGCCATAGCGCAGCATCCCGCCGGGTTGCGGGTGTGCGTCAAACAGCACCGCGCCATGGCCGCGGCGAAGCAAATGATGCGCAGCAGCCAGCCCCGCCGGCCCGGCGCCGACAATGGCGACGCGCTTATAAAGTGGCGCAGGCGTCCCGACTGTGGATTTGGCGGGCGCTTTGCCTGCGTCGGCAGGTTCGAGGGCGGGACGCCCTAGTGACAGGCGAGACGCCTGCCCCACTAAGCGGCGCGGCGTGAGTTGGTGATCGGCGGCGAAGCGATGCAGGTTACGGATCGAGAGTGCCTCTTTCACGTCACATTGACGGCACCGTTCTTCGCACAGGCGCGGACAAACGCGCCCAAGGGAGGCTGGCAGGGTGAGATCATTCGTAACAATCTCTGTGGCCTTCCCGATGTCGCCGGCCGATATGCGTTCGATGAAGTTGGGGATGTCGAGCCGTGCGGGGCATCCTGTTTTGCAGGGGCCGATGCAATCGCCCGCATGATCGGAGAGCAGCAATTCGAGCGAGGTCTTGCGCGCTAAGCGCACCTCCTCGGAATCGGTGATTACGGCCATGCCTTCGGCTACGGGCGTAGCGCATGACGGCCAGAGATTGGGCCGCCCTTCGATCTTCACCGCGCACAGAAAGCAGGAAGCTGATGGCTCAAAGCCTTCGACGTGGCAGAGCGTAGGTATGCTCAGGCCCAGTTCACGCGCGGCGCTGAGGATCGTGGTGCCGGGTGGGACGGAGACGGAGCGGCCGTCAATGGTAAACGTGAGGGTGGCGGTCATTGCGGCGCGAAATCCGAAGGCCGAAAGAAGGCCGAAATCCGAAGGCCGAAATCCGAAGCGGAACTGCGCGGGGGGCATGGATATTTTCTCCATATGGCGCCGAAGATGAGGTTAAGTTCTTTGGCTTCGCGCCAGAGGGCTCGCGCGTCAGCGGCCAGACTCTCTTCCGCCGCGGCCACCATGCGGAGGAAGAACATAGTTTCTTTTGACTCCTTTCGGCACGTGCCGCTCTTCTGTTTGAATTCCTTGCCTGAGACGGCATCGTCGGCTTCGCAATAGTTGGCCCCGACACTCGTGCCGGCTCCTACCAGTTGATCTATGAGGCGATTATTTACGGCATTGCGAGGTAACTTCTTGGCGAAGCGGATGATAGATTCGCCAAACCGCGCTGTGCGCCCGGCCAAATCCTCCGGCGTCGCTGGGACGGCAGGCCCCTCCTTCAACGCCAACGGCTCCGGGAGTGGTTCCTCTCCCCACTGCCAAAAATCCGAGAGCACATCTGGCATTGCCATACCGCTGCCGCACTCGGGTTTCGGGTTTCGGCCTTCTTTCGGCCTTCGGGTTTCGGCCTTCGGGTTTTGTCCTGCTGGCAATTTCATACTACTTCGATCGCCCCATACGGACACACCTGGCGGCAGGAATCGCAGCGGGTGCACTTGTCCAGGTCAATGACGTGCCGTGCGTAGGGCGTCATCGGGATGGCATCGGCGGGGCAATGCTGGGCGCAAATGGTGCAGCCGGTGCAGTTATCGCGGACGCGATACTGGATGAGCGCTCTGCACTTGCCGGCCGGGCACCGGCCTTGGAGGTGCGCCTCATACTCATCGCGGAAATAGCGCAGCGTCGTCAGCACCGGGTTGGGCGCGGTCTTGCCGAGGCCGCACAAGCTGCCTTGGGTGACCTGGGGGGCCAGTTGTTCGAGTTCCTGGAGGTGCTTGCGGTTGGCTTTGCCGGCACAGAGGAGGTCGAGCAGTTCGAGCATCCGCTTGGTGCCAATGCGGCAGAAAGTGCACTTGCCGCAGGACTGGTTTTGCGTGAACTGCAGGAAATACCGGGCGATATCTACCATGCACGCGGTGTCATCCAGCACGACCATGCCGCCGGAGCCCATGATCGCGCCAATGTCACGCAGCGATTCGTAGTCCACCGGGGTGTCGGCCAGGCGCGCCGGGACACAACCGCCGGAGGGCCCGCCGATTTGCACCGCCTTGAACGTGCGTCCCGCCGCGACTCCGCCTCCAATCTCCTCCACGATCTGCCGGAGGGTGGTGCCCATGGGGATTTCGATCAAGCCGGCGCGGCGGACCTTGCCGGCGAGCGAGAACACCTTTGTGCCCTTGCTGGTCGCGGTCCCGATGCCGGCGAACTTGTCCGCGCCGTGGCGGATGATCCAGGGCACCATCGCCAGCGTTTCGACGTTGTTAATGAGGGTGGGCTTGCCCCAGAGGCCGGACTGCGCCGGGAACGGTGGGCGCAGGCGGGGCATGCCGCGGCGGCCTTCCACTGAGGCGATCAGAGCCGTCTCCTCGCCGCAGACAAAAGCGCCTGCGCCTTCCTTGATGGAGATGCGGAGCGAATAGTCGCTCCCGAGCAGGTGAGCACCCAGCCAGCCGCGCTGCTCACACTCGGCCAGGGCGGCCTTCACCCGCCGCAAGGCCTGGGGATACTCGTGGCGGATGTAGAAGACGGCCTCGTGCGCTCCGACCGCGACGGCAGCGATGGCCAGCCCTTCAATGACCCGGTAGGGGAATGATTCGAGGATCATGCGGTCCATGAATGCGCCCGGGTCGCCTTCGTCGCCGTTGCAGATGACGTATTTGGTTTCCGCGGGCTGCTTGCGGACCATGCGCCATTTCTGGCCGGTGGGAAACCCCGCGCCTCCGCGACCGCGCAAGCCAGAGTTCTCAATGGTCTTGATGATGTCCTCAGGCGAGAGCGGATCACACTTTGGACTCTGGACTTCGGACTTCGGGCTTTTCACTCCCAGGCACCGGGCCAACGCTGCGAAGCCGTCGTGGGCGAGGCACTCGTTCAGGTCCAGCGGGTCCAGCCGTCCATAGTGTTCCATGGCGATGTGGACCTGACGGTTGAAGAACGCCCGGTCGCCGGCACCGTCCCGGCTTAGGGCTGGACGCTCAGCCTCCGGCACTACGGGAGTGTCTTCCATCAGCAAGCCATCCAGAACCCGCGTCCAAAGCCGCGACACGCGATGCGTGAGGCCCCGGGGGTGGAAGTGCTTTTGCACCAGGTCGCCCGCCTGGGTCAGCGTCAGCCCGGCATACGTGACGCTCGAACTGCCTGGCACGGCGACCTCGACCATCGGCGTGCGATAGCAGGCGCCGACGCAGCCGACGCGCTTTACGGCGGCGTTGACGCCATTCTGCGTCAGGCTCTGCTGTAAGGCATGAAAGACCCGATCCGTTCCTTTCGCCAGGCAGCACGAGTCGAGGCAGACCTTGAACTCGGCGCCGCCATTACCCCGAGGAGCAGTGACGGCCGGCTGAGCGGCGACCCCATTGTGCCGGCTCGACAGGAACTCACGGATGGTGCCCGGCACCTTCTCGGCCGTGGCGTAACCGAACGTTTCCTCCTCAATCCGCACGACTGGGGCGAGGGTGCAGCAGCCGAGGCAGGCGACGCGCTCGATCGTGAAGCGCCGCTCGGCATCGGTGTCCGAGCCGTCGGGGATGCGGAGGTGACGGCGCAGGGCGTCCTCGACCCGTTCGGCACCGCCCACGTGGCAGGCGGTGCCGTGGCAGACATGGACGATGTACTTGCCGCTCGGCTCGTGCCGGAACATGTCGTAAAACGTCGAGACGCCGCTAATGGCCGCGGGCGTAATTTGGGTGGCCGCGCAGACCCGGCGCAAAGCCTCCTCGGGCAGGTAGCCGTAATGGTCTTGCAGGGCCTGGAGAATGGGGATGACGGAGTCGGGGGCACGACCGAGGCGCTCGACGGCTTCATCCACGTATTTCAGGTCCAGGCTCATGATACAAAACCCGAAGACCGAAGGCCGAAGGCCGAAAGAAGGCCGAAATCCGAAGGCCGAAGGCCGAAGCTGGCGCCTGGGCTACGTGGATTCCCGCAGGCCGGTTTTCGGAATTCGGGCTTCGGGCTTCTTTCGGGCTTCGGGCTTCGGGGTTCGGATTTCATGGCTGCCCAGCCGCCTTGTCCTTCTGTGCCGCCGCACCCAGACACCAAACATTCGTCACGCCGCGGAGGAAGATCCGGTCGGGGGCAAAGGCCGGGCTGGCGTGGAAGGCGTCGCCCATTTCGGTGCGGAGCAATTCCTTGAACTGCCGGGCCGCTTCGACGACCAGCGCGGTGCCTTTTTGGCTGAAAAGGTAAAGCCGCCCGCCGGCAAGGCTCGGCGAGGCGTGGAACTCCATGTCGTAATCGTGGTCCCATTGTTTCTTGCCGTCCTTGGCGTCAAGGCAGGTCAACATGCCCGCGGTGGTTAGCATGAAAACCAGGTCCCCGTTGCTGAGTGGGCTGGTGACATCGGGCACATTATTCTCACAGGTCCAAACCACATGGGTCTTGGTCACGTCGCCCTGTCCGTCCGGGCGAATCGCCATGAGCTTCTCGGACGGGCTGGCGACAATCAGCAGGCCGCCGGCGAAGACCGGCGAGGGCGTGATTTCCCCATTGAGGCCCTCAAGCCGCCAGAGCTCGGTGCCATCCGTGGCGGAGTAGGCGATAACGCAGGGGACGGCCAGAGTGATCACCTGCGCCTTGCCGGCAGCCTCGATGACGATGGGCGTCGCCCAGGACGCCCCCGCTTTGCGCGGGCGCTGCCAGACAATCTGGCCGGTGCGCCCGTCCAGCGCATAGAGCTTGGACTTGTTGTCGTCGCTATCTCCCTGGTCGAGTTGGACGATTAACCGGTCTCGCCAGGTAGTTAAGGAAGTTGCGTGGCCATAGGGATTCTTGAGCGGGCCGAAGCTCTTGGACCAGACTGGTTTCCCTTCGAGATTGAAGGCTGCGCAGTCGCCGTTCGCGAAGAACACATAGACGCGCCGTCCGTCTGTCGCCATGGTCGCAGCGGCATAGCCAGTGGAATCGGGCACCTCGGCGGGTTGGGCCGGCGCGCCAGCGACATTCGTCACCGGCTGCCGCCAGACCACCTGGCCGGTCTTGCTGTCCAGACAGACGACCTCGCGCTTGCGCGCATCGCCGCCGGAGAGGAACACGCGGTCGCCCCAGACGATCGGGGAGCCAAAACCGCTGGTCGGAGACGGTACTTTCCAGGCAATGCCCGCGCCGGTCTGGGCGTCCCAAGCCGCGGGGACATTCGTCAGCGGTGAAACGCCGCCCCCGCCCGGTCCGCGGAAACCGGGCCAGTTCTGCATGAATTCCTGGGGCGAGGCCGCATCGCTGGCGCTTGGCTGGTCGGTGGGATGCGATTCCCCGGCCCCGGTCGCGTCGCCCGCGCCCAGCATTTTCTCGGCCTCGGCCATCCGTTTGGGCAGGGCCGCGCTGAGGCCGAGAGTCAGGATGAAGAGGAGCCCGCCGATGGCAGCACCGCTGGCCGCTACGGACCAGCGGGCCCGGGCTGCCGAGCGTGCGGATTGGTCGGGGCCATCGGGCCGGGCCTGGGGCATCGGGAGTCGGCGTTGCGAGCGCGCGCCCAGCTTGACTGTGAGGATAAAGACGGCCACGCCGCCGAGCAGCAAGTAAACACCGGAATCCATCCGCGACAACTGGCGGAAGTAAAGCTGGCGAAGCTGCAGGTCGAGCTGGCGGATGCGCTGTTTGGTTTGCTCATCGGCGGGGTTGAGCCGCAGCTTCTCTTTTAATTCCGCAAGCTGGGGCGATTTCAAAGGATCTTCCGCCCGCATGCTGAGGCGGCTAGAGATCATCGTGAGGCCAACCAGGACGGAGAAGACGCCTGCCACCCAGGCGGCCATTAACCAGTTGCGGCGGGCCGCCGATGGACTGCTTTGGGGCCGCGCGGTCAGCATGAGCAACTCCTTTCGTACGGGCCGTGGTCTGCGGTGATGCTCTTCCGATGAGCGAGGTTCAGTCGGGTCCCGAGGAGAGATCCCCTCAGTCTCAGCACTTCGCGAAGGGACCTCGGCGCCGACACTCCTGGCGTGCAGTACATCGAGCTAAGACCGTTTAACTCGTTGCCTCGTACTAGATGCCGGGTCATACGGTGGTGCCCTCGACAGCGGCGGGCACCGGGCCTTGTGTGGCCACTCCGGTTATAGCGGGCGCAGCCGCTGGCATCAGGCCGCGGCGGACCAGTTCGTTGGGGCAGTATTCGAAACAGCGCGCGCAGGCGAAGCAGTCGCCGCGGTCCGGCTCGTAGTCCGTGCGGCGGCGGCGGACGGAGAGGCTAATCAGCTTCACACCGATCACCAGCCCGACCCAGGTGCCAAAGATCCAGCCGCCCGTGGCGAACTTGCGCCGAATGGCGGCGGCCTCGGTCAGGATTTCTTTCGGTGCCTGGCGTGCGCGGTCGAGGGCCAGGTCGTCTGGGGTCAGCACGCCGAGCTTGGGCGGGGTTCCCTCGGCGCGAATTAGCTGGTCGGCCAGGCTGACTGTTGGATGGAGCCGAGAGGCGGGCGCGCTGAATTGGGAGCCGAGCCACGCGCCGACAAGGAGGAGCACCGGCAGGAGCGCCAGCAGCCAGGCGAGGCGGCGGCGGTCTGTGGTTAATGATTGCGCGCCGGGTGGGCTGGTTTGGGGCTCGCGCATTGCGCCGAAAGGGCACGAGGCTTCGCACAAGCGGCATTGCGTGCAGAGGTCAGGCGTCACGCGCACGCGCAACTTGGCGACGATCGCCGCCAGTTTGAGCAGCGCGCCGTAGGGACAGAGGAACCGGCAGTAAGGCCGGCCCACGAACACTCCCAGCAGGAGCAGCCCCGCGCCGCACAGGACCATCAGGCTCCGTCCGCTCATCCGGAAGATGGGCACGAAGGGGTCGTATTGGCAGATGATGAAGGCGCTGCCGGTGGCGGCGAACAGCACGCCCGCGCCCAGGTAGATGTAAGGCAACACGCTGAGGGCCTGTTCGAGCCAGGGCGGAAGCTTCACCGGCTTGAGCAGCACCAGGTCCTGCAAGGCGCCGTGCGGGCAGACGGCAGCGCAGAAAGTCCGCCCGGCGAACAGTGCGACCACCAGCGGCAGGACGAAGAAGGCGGTCACCGCGAGCGGCACGGCATAGCCGCGGTCGCATAGGCCGAGTGCGACATTCTGCACGGAGCCGATGGAGCAGACGCAACCCTTTTTCCAGAAGCCAAAGTAGAGCAGTGAGGAAATCGAGAGCGCCAGCAGGCCCTGGCGCGAGCGCCGCTTATGGACGAGCCAGGTTGCGAGCCCCAGGGAGGCGGCGAGGACCGCCACGTCATGGTACTGGAAGAAGATGGCGCGCGCCGGGGGCGTGGCGGTAGGCGGGAGCTTGTGCCCGCTCTCGAAATCCGGCGGCGGGAAGCGCTGCTCAGCCAGGGCGACGCCAGCCAGCAGCAGGAACAGCAGGACGGCACCCAGCCAGATTGGCCATTTGCGATTGGCGATTAGGGATTTGCGCTCCGAGGGGACCCTCTCTCCTGAATAGCCAATTGCCAATTGCAAATCGCCAATCCCCTGGGCGCATCGGCTGGTTGCGCCCACGTCTCTGCTTTCCGGTTTATGTCTCCCGCCTTTTTCGTTCATTTCAACGGCTCGTCGTCTTCAGCAGATACGGCTGGTCGGCGGGGACGCGGCGGAAGGCGTCGCCGGCGCAGACCTTGGAGATGGCGCATTCGTTGCAGTTCACGCAGCGGTCATGCCGCACTTGCAGGAAGAGCGAGCCGTTGCCGAAACGGTTGCAGCCCTCGACACACTTGCCGCAGCCGATGCAAAGCCGCTCATCAATGGTGTATTCGTAATATGGGTCCTCGACGTAGCTCCGCTTGATGGCCGCGGTGGGGCACAGGCAGTTCTCCGCGCCGGTGTTCAGGTCGTTCGGCTCGGGTTCGAAGTAGCCGGTGCACAGTTGGCAGTAGCCGCAGAGGGCGTAGGCGTGAACGCACTTCACGGCGGACTGTTCGAGGACGCAATGCGTGGCGCAGTTGCCGCAGCGCACGCACTTCTGCGGGTCAATCTGCCAGACGGTACCCTTGGCGGTGCTGCGCGTGGCTACGACGCCCACCAACCCGCCCAAGCCGGCCAACGCCGCGGCGCGCGCGCCGCTTCGCAGGAACTGGCGACGGGTGACGGGCGAGGCTGGAGGGGGGGCGGGGTTCACGAGTGGGTAACGCTTTTCAGACCAAGTCCGAAGGCCGAAGGCCGAAAACCGAAAGAAGGCCGAAAACCGAAGGCCGAAGACTGAAGGGCGATGGGGATAAGGAGGAACAAATGGTAGAGGCGGCTGGAGGTCAGCGGCGTCCAAGCATGCTCCAAAAGCCCAATTGCATCCGGTCGAGTTCGGAATTCGGCTTTCGGATTTCTTTCGGGTTTCGGGGTTCGGAATTCGGGTTTCACGCTCACGCTTTGCGCTTCATTACGCGGACGTCGTTAACGATCAGATCGAGAATGTAGATGCGCTGTTGCGAATCCACGGCGGCACTTAGCCCGCCCAACATGCAGTCGGCCCGGGTTTTGTTGATGCCTGACTTAGCGTTTTGGGGGAAGGATTCCGGGCCGGCCACGACCGATTCGAAGGCGCCCTCGGGAGAATAGACTTTCACCCGCGGCAGTCCCTTCTCGCAGGTGACGTAGCGTCTGTCGGGCAGGAGGGCCAGGCCGATCGGGTTGCAGCAGCCGCAGAAGCCTTCGATGGCGTTGGAGGGCTTGCCCCAGGAGAACTCGAGGTCGCCGTTGACGGTATAGGCTTCTACGCGGTGCCGGCCGGTGTTGTTCAACCGGAGCAAGCCATCGGGCGCCAGCACCACTCCAAGATACGGGCTGGGAATAATCAGGCCGGGGATATTCCGTTCCTTGTTCTTCTCCCCGATACGGCCGACCAGCTTGCGGGATTTGTCGTAGCGCAGGACGACGCGGTTGCCGGCGTCAGCCGCAAAAACGTCATTTTCTCCCACCGCCAGGCCGGTGAGCCAGGTCCGCTTGCCGGGCGAATCCCAGGCAGCGAGGCGCTTCCCCGTGCGGTCGAACACTTCTACATGGTCGCGGACGGCGGCGTAAATGGTCCCGTCACCTGCCGCGGCCATACACCATGCCTCGGTGGGGAAGGCGATCTCAGTAATGGGTGCACCGTCGCGGTCGAGCACGCTCACATAATTGGCCGCGGCGATATACACGCGATCGTCGGGGCCGATGGCGATGCGGCGCGAGTCCTCGTGTGGACTGCGGAAAGAGCCGGCTTGCTCGTAGTGAATCAACTGCGGGTCGGTCTTGCGCAGGCGTTCCACGTCGTAGGCAAACGGGTTGGCGTCCTTGCCGGCGCTGGCGGCGCGGCTTTGTCCGAGCGAGGCGGCCAAGGTGCCGCTGCCCACCGCGAGAATGCCGGTGCCTCCGGCGGTTTCTTTGAGGAAATCGCGTCGGGTGATGCTCTGATTTCTGTTCTTCATATCAACCTTTCTCTTGAGCGCGTTTAGCGGAGAGCGCCTGGGGCAGGCCGCAGGCGGCGAAGATGCCGCAACTGCTGCAGATGCCCCGGTTTACGCAGCGCTGCCCCGCCGGCCCTCGAGGCCGCGCCGCCACGGCGGCCGCCACGCCGACAAGCGTCAGCAGGGCATAGCGCGCCGCGGTGCGGAAGAACTCGCGCCGGCTTTCACTTTCCTGGGGCAGAAAGCGCATAGTAAAGTGGTTGAAATATAACTTAGAGAGCTTCCGCCACGACAGCAAAAGCGGCTACAACCCAATTGGCAATTCCCAACCCTTTCTTGCCCAAGCGATGGCTGAATTTGGCAGGTGGGTCTGGAGTGCTGCCGGCGAGTGTCTCGGCCGAAGCCCCGGGCAGGCTAGCAGCCTGTCGGACTTAACAAATGGAATTCTAGCGAGGTCGGGCGTGATGCGGGATACGAGGCTATACAACCGCCCGGCGGAATCGGAATCTGCGGATTTTGCTGGCTCGCGCCAGCGCTCC
>Ga0326727_10005959_pt1 | contig 34069 bp, 37 predicted proteins | sample MB2enrmetagenome_FD_207643 | JGI IMG/M metagenome (GOLD analysis project Ga0326727, IMG submission 207643) | Lab enriched peat soil microbial communities from McLean, Ithaca, NY, United States - MB29MY | ecosystem: Environmental > Terrestrial > Soil > Wetlands > Peat | place: USA: New York...
TCGAAGCTTCACTCACGGGCGGAGTTTCGGTCGCGGGGGCGCTTGTTTGCGCGACCGCGTCCATCGTTGTTGTGCTCATGGATCTCCTCTTTTTCCAGTTCGTTGACGAGTGCTTCCAGGCTTGTCAGACGCTCCCGCAAGTGCGCCAGTTCGTCCCGGATGCCTCGTGATGTTCCGGTTCGCTGGACCGAACTACGCAGCCGGTCGATCCAGTGTTCAAGATGATCTCCACCCCAGCGCACCACGTCATGCAGATACTGGGTGCGAAGCAGCGGGATCCGGCCGGCGCCATCGGCGATGACTTTCGTCAGGGTCTGCGGGGTCAAATCCTCTCCGGTGGCGTTATCGATGACCACCACGTCAATGCCGGACTGAATGATTTCAGCCACATCCCGCAAGCAAACGTATCGCTTCGCCTGGAGATCGTAAAGCTTGCGATTCTCGTACCTCTTGATGGTTCGCGGTATGGGGCTAGTTGGCATCCCGCCCGAATATAACGCGGTGCGTCATAACTTGTCAATAGCGGATGGCGGGCGCCCCCTTTTCCACACCGCGCCTCGCGAAGTCGCTCTCCGCGCGGCGGTTCGGGCCTCGCACGGCGCGCCGCGGCCCGCGGATGCGGCCGCCGAGCGCACGGCACGTCAAATTCCGCGGCCGGCCGTCGTGCGTGCCGCCCGAGCCGGCGGCGTTCATGACGTGGCACCGAGGGTAAACGATCCGTGATCTATAGCTACAATTGTTCCTATGCATTCGCTCCCGTGGGGAACGAAGTTCGTTGCGTGCTGCATTCTGGGAGTCGCGCTGTTGCTCGCTCAAGCGGATTGGAGGACCGTAGACAATTTGCCGGGGGTGGACTTTTCGGGCATGTCGCCGGCGCAGACCCGCGCGCTGCTCCGCCTGCTCCGCAACCACGACTGCGCCTGCGGATGCGGCATGAAGGTGGCCGAGTGCCGCGTCAAGGACCCGAATTGCTCGTGGAGCAAAGGCCTGGCTGCGGCGATGGGGGATGCCATTCGCGCGGGTAAGGACGAGAATGAGGCCATCCAGGCCGCGAAGGCGTCGAAGTGGTCCCGCGGTCCGCAGCCTCCCAAGCTACTGGATGACCCAGTGACCATTCCCACTGCCGGTTCGCCTGTCCGCGGTTCCGCGGACGCGGCGGTGACCTTGGTGGAATTCTCTGATTTTCAGTGTCCCTACTGTTTGGTCGCAGTCGCAAAACTGAATGCGGTGCTGGAAGCGTATCCGGGGAAGATCAAGCTCATCTTCAAGCAGTTTCCTTTGGACATGCACTCGCAGGCTGCGTTGGCTGCGGCTGCTGCCATCGCGGCCCATCAGCAAGGGAGGTTCTGGCCCATGCATGATGCTCTCTTTGCTCACCGGAACGGATTGTCCCGTCCCTTGATCTTGTCCCTCGCCCGCACCGTCGGACTCGATGTGCGGCGGTTCGAGGCGGATCTCGATTCCGCAGAAACCAAGAAGACCGTGGCGCGCGACGTGGAGGACGGCGATCGCGCGGGCGTGGAGGGCACCCCCTCGGTATTCATCAATGGTCGGAAATACAACGGTGAGCTGGACCTTCCTGCGATCCGGAGAGTCATCGACGAGGAACTGAGGAAAGCCAAGTAGAGGGCTTGCATTCGGAGCCAGCTGCCTTAATCCTGATCGCGACCAGACCTACCAATCTGAGACAAAACCTGGACCAGGGACGCAAAGCACGTCGGCGTGTGCCGCCCGTTCGCGGGCGACGTCTTCCGCGCGGCGGGATGGCGCGTGTTCTCTTGCGTCAAAGACGCAGCGACCAGTGTTGCTGCAGGAAGCGCCGTGGTTCGCGGATTCCGCGCTTGGGGGCACGGCGTGACGGCGCGGTGCACGTCCCCGAGGCGCCGGCCGGGGCTGCGCTTCTCCCAGCACGAGCAGCGACGGGGCCGCCAACGGGCGCGGCGCGACCGCCACGGCTGCCTCGGGCAGCGCCGCGGCTTTCCGGCTGATGGCGCGCGAAAACCCACTCCGGCGCGCGAACGCGACGGTACTAGTGTGTCGGCCACGCGGAAACCCAGCAACGCCGCAAAGGTGCGCCGGACCTGGCACGCCGCCGAGCGGGCATGTCGGCGGTTCCGATCTCGCACGTCGCGCCGCGTCCCGCGGACGCGGCCGTCGATCATACCGTGAAGTGCGGCGCACGGCGCCGCCTTCCGCGGCCGGCGGCCGTGCGTGCCGCCCGAGCGGCGGCGGGGTGGCCCACGGCGCCCGCTGAACCACGCGAGCTGGCTGGCGACTCGCGAAGACGTCCACCTGCGCGCCAGGGGGCGAGCGCCGACGCACGCGTTTCCGGCGGCGCGATAAACGCCGAATGCGTCTGTGCAGCGGTTCCGATCTCGTTCGTGGCACCGCATCGGGCGGTCCCGGCGTCGTGCGCGCGGCCAGAGCGCCGACTTCCGCGGCCGGCCGCGGTGCGTGCCGCCCGAGCGGCCATCCCGGTCGCCAACGGCGCAGCGAACGCACCACGGTTGATGTGGTTACTATCGCGGCTTGCCGGCTTGCAGGCCGCGAAAGCGTTCTACGCGCGCGCGAACGCGGACGGTGCGGGCGCGCCGGCCACGCGGAAGCCCGGCGACGCCGCGGGGTGCGCCGGGGCTGGCGCGCCGTGGGGCGCGGCATGACGGCGGTTCGGATCTCGCGCGAGCGCCGCGCCCCGCGGACGCGACCGTCGTGCGCACGACGCAGTCCTCGCGCGGCTTCCGCGGTCGGCCGCCGTGCGTGCCGCCCGCGCGGCGGCGGCACGTGCCCAACCGGGGCGAGCCGCCCGGCCGCGCGCGCTGAACCGGCCGAGCTGCCGAACCGAAAGGCGTGGCACCGCCCACGTTCCTCGCATGATCTCCACCGCAGCGGAATAGAGGCGATAGCTTCGCCCACCACCGCCCCGAGGCTGTACCGCAAGCGCGCGCGGCCGACTCGAAGGCAGCGCATCGGGCTGCCCCTCCCCGGAAAGCCGCGGTGGCGCTGGAAGCGCAGTCCGCGGAAAACACGGCTTGCGCGATGGTGGCGGTTCCGATCTCGTCGCGCGCCGCCAGATCTCGGCGCCTAAACGAGGCGGCCTAGTCTCCCCAGATTCCACGGAACGGCGTGTCACGGGAGGAATCCGATTGTTGGACGGAAGGGCTGTTCCCGGCCGCCTATCGTGTTTTCGGCCGGTTGAGGAACCTGTGGGTGACCAATTCGCGACAGCTTCTTAGTCAAGTCGGAAATACCTGCGTAAAACCCAATCGAAGCAGCCGGACGGCAATACTCCCCGTACCGTGTGCATCAGGCGTGCAAAACTGTCAGGTAGATATCGCGATTCTGGATGCGCCGCCGTCGCCGCTTCGACCACCACGCGCGCAACTACCGCTGGATCCGCCCCTTGCTCAATCTGCTGCCGGAAATGCCGTACCGGAAATGCCTGCGCGGCGGCGTACTCACCAATTGGGGCAGCGACTGACGAACGTTGAACGATATCGGTTCGGATGAATCCCGGTTCGATAGCAATGACGCGAATGCCGAACCGGCGTACTTCGTGATCGACTGATTCAGACAGTCCGCGTATTGCGTGCTTGCTGGCGCAATAGGCTGCTGAATATGGCATAGGAAGAAATGCCACAACAGATCCTATGTTCACGATACGGCCAGCGTGCTGTTCGCGCATGATCGGCAACACAGCTTGGATCATGCGTACGGTGCCAAACAGATTCGTCTCAACGACGTTCTTGAATTCGTCTATCGTGGTCTCCTCGAGCGCCCCTACTGTGGCTACCCCGGCGTTATTCACCAGCAAATCAATCCGGCCGGCTTGTGACAGCACGCTTTTGACACAGTTCGCGACGGAGGTATCCACGCGTACATCGAGAGCGAGCATGCGAAACAGCTTGTCCCCTGTCGGACGTCGCGGACGGCGGGAGGTGCCAAACACCGCAAATCCTGCGTGTGCCAGTTCTTCGGCGCACGCGTGACCTATGCCCGAGCTCGCACCAGTCACCAACGCGACGGCCCTGGACGATGGTGGATGGCGCTGGCTCATCGAGGTTAAATAAGCTCGTCAGCGGCTATTCAAAATTCGCGCGGCTGACGACCTCCCAAGCTCATGATGCACCCGCGTGGCGGCGAATTCCAGCATCGATTGGTGCCGAGGGGCGGGCGTTCGTCGTCCGTGGGGCACGAGAAGTCGAGTCCCTGCACATCAGTAAGGCCCGCCGTCCGCGGGGTGAACTCCAGAATCCGGCATCTCGGTCGGCATGCATGCGCCAACAGCGTAGAAGCATTATTTAGAAGACATACACACAATGCATCCGGCCAATCTGCTGATTTGTCGAACCTTACGTTTCATTTCCTGGGACAGCTCCTGGTAAGTTTCCCGTCTAGCCCGGATTTCTCACCGCACTGTGGCAAATACGCCTGAGACGATGTTCCTAATGATGCCGGACGACGGATCAGCCAACTGAACCGTCCCTAGCCCGGGCCCGTCAGAGACATTGGTCTCAGCCCATATACGTGACGGAAAGTTCAGGGGCGCGGCTTCCTGGGGCTCCGTTTTGGGGCCAGTCTACGATAAGCCACTCTCTCGTCCGGAACCCCCATTTTTCTGCGCCTCGCATCCTGGAGCTAGCTTCAGCTAAGCTTAAGCTAAAGCTAAGCTAAGTACACCCATTCGCAATTACGGTTACGTATTTGATACATCCAACACCGATCGCTCCGTGACGGGGCGCCGCATGGGCCCGGCTCTGACTAGAGTGGCTGCTATTCACAGCCGTGACCGTTAGGGAGCGGTCGGTTGGAATACTGACTGAACTTCTGAAATGACGTACTAAGCTAGTGCGTTTATGGAACTGGCGGTGGCGCTATTGCCACCGCGTCGTCGGATAACTGGCTCCACCATAGGGTCCAGAACGATACCCTGCGAAGCTTAGCGGGCACCCTCTGCTTCAAGGCCGTGGCTCTGGCAAGGTCAGCGTCCGCAGCGTCCAAGTCGTCTTTGGCTTGCCTCGCGCTCGCGCGGGCGCCGTAGGCATCCGCGAAGTAAGGATCGATTTGGATCGCCTTGTTGAAATCCTCGATCCCCCCGTCGGTGTCGTCAGAGCGCCGTCTGGCGTTGCCGCGAGCGTAATAGGCCTCCTTCATGAACTGCCCGAACTGTTGAACAAGCGCCGGCTGAAGGCGCCAGGCTTTCTCGAAGTCTTCGATCGCCCCGTTCACATCGCCGCTGTCCTGCTTCGCCGCGCCGCGGCCGGCGTAAGCTATGCCGAAGTTCGGTCTAAGCTGGATGGCCTTGGTCAGGTCGGAGAGAGCACCTTGAATGTCGCGCTGTTCTCCCCTGGCCGCGCCGCGGCCGGCGTAGGCCTCCGCGAAGTCGGGTTTCAGCCGGATGGCCACGGTCCAATCCTCGATGGCGTTCTTGGAATCGTCCAGAAGAGCTCTTGCCCAGCCACGCCAATAATAGGCTTGCGCATTGTCCGGTCTGAGCTGGATGGCCTTCGTCAGCTCGCGAATCGCGCCCGTCGGGTTGCGGCCTGCGATCATCGACTGGCCGCGGGCGATGTATCGATCAGCTTTGTCGGCCCGCGCGCCGAGAACGCTGGCGGCCATGCTGAGAAGCGCGGCTCGGAGCAGCACGCGCCTGGTGAAAGTACTCATCTCAATGTTCCTCCGCGGCCGGCGCCGCACGCAGTTCGGTCCGCCTACCGCCCGGATCCCAAACCGGCGAAGAAATAGTTCACCGCCCCCTCGTCGGCATTGCAGAAATTGACGGTGCCGGCTCCAGGCAAGATCACATGAAAGGCCGTTGGAATCGCCACTCCTGTCATCCGGTTCAGGCCGTAGGAGACTTGGCTTCGCGCCGCGCTGAACTGGTATTTTTGGCATTTGGCCGCATCGTCCGGCGTGAAGCTCACTGTTCCGCCTTGGGCCTGCAGTGTGCCGAGGCAGGATTTGCTACGGACCGTGAATATGTTGGCGCGTACGGTAAGCGGGGGCCAACTCGTCACGTCCAGCGACGGCGCGGGTTCCCCCCTCTTTTCGAATGTGCCCAAAACCGAGTCCACCGCGCTCGCAAACAGCGTGCTAGGAGCGATGGGAACGAGGCCCTTCGTAAAGTTCCACTGCCGCATCGCACGCACATGGCCGGTAGCGCTGTCTTTCCAGACCTCGCTCCGGGTGCGCGTATCGAACAGCGAAGCGCTGAGCATGATGCCAATGGCCATGACTTTATCGTTTCTTACTTGGCCGTCCTTGCCTTTTGGACCGAACAGTTCGTAGCCGTCGAGAATCACCGTTAGGAGCCACCGGGAGCTGCTCTCGCCTGGAGCGCCACCGCGGGCGCCTTCCGAGCACCTGGGATCTTCCACACGATATCCCCTCTTCTCCAGCGCCAACATCACGATGGGCCGCATGGCCTCGGTGTCCAGGCTTCGTTTCACCACCCGACCGAAACCCACGTCAACTCCGTATCGTGCGACTCGCTCCTCTAGAAAGGTCTGTACCTTGTGACCGATTACCGGCACCACGCACACCGCGTCAATCTGGTCGAAGCGAAACACCTCGGCAGGGTAGGGGGCATGGGTCTCCTGCGCCCGCGCCTGCGGCCCCCAATACAACGCCAGTAACAGAGCTGCCGGAACGCCGCGCGCTCCGAAACCTCGCTTGAAAACCATACCGTCTAAAGCCTCCGCTTGGGCTGGTCAGCCTCCACCGATTATAGGTCTAAGTCCATTTGAAATCATGTTATTTTACCTCTTCTGCTACCCCGAGCGAATCCGGCGGCTCGGGAGTGGGGCCATTCCCGCCTCTCCGGGTAAGCGAAAACCGGGAACTGTTTTAGTTTCAAGCCATTTCTCGGACACCCTTCCGCCTCCACCTCCTCACCCGTCTTCACCCGGTTTTCGTCAACCAGCGACGAGCCTCTATCCCGCTGGCGCCGGCAACGCCGCGATCCGCCGCACCATAGTCCCAAAGAGCCGCCGCGTCAGATGACTCTCTGCCAGTGTCAGTAGCAGCCGGTAATAGTGTGGGTGCTTCACCACCGGTCGCCAGTCTTCACCAGCCATTGCTGCAAACCGGTCAGCGGCCAGTTGCCAATCCGGTCTGGCAATACCAGTCGCCGCCAGGCCATTGAGCGCGAGCACGTAGGCCATGGCGCGGTCGGGCTAAAGCGGCGTCAACAGGTGTTATCCTTTTGAGGAGTTTGGGATTCGAAACATGAGTAAACACCCGTCGCCGAGAGAAGCGACATGGTGAATGCAGGGAATTTCGTATGCTGTCCCACGTGAAATGTGTCGTCCCGGTGAGCATGGCGATCCTGATGGCTCCGGCCGTTCGCGGGCTACCTGCCCGGTGGCGGGGCATCGCGTTCGACCCGTCTTTCACAATCGTGACCGCTTGTTTCCACGGCGTCCCGGTCGCCGCTTTGCTGACAAGCGTGCTTCTCGGCGCCGGCCAGAAGCTCTGGCGGGCGTTCCCGAGGGCCTCGCGGAGGTACAGCCCCCTCCGATTCCGTTTTGGCTTGGCCGCGCTATGTGCGGCCTTCGCCGGGATTGCTCAAGCTCAGAATGTGACTTTTACCGCGCTCGACTTGGGGACGGGCATCCCGAACGCGATAAACGACGCCGGACAGGTTGCGGGTAGCCAGTCCGAGCCGCTCGTCAGCGGCGATGCTTTCTTGTACAGCGGCGGGAAGATGATCGGGTTGGGAACCCTTCCTGGCGGGACCATGAGTGCAGCGTATGGCATCAATAAGAGCGGGCAAGTGGTTGGTTCTTCCAGCTTCGCTAGTTCGCTTGGGGAGGTTCACGCATTCCTGTACAGCGGCGCGAATATGGTCGATCTGGGTGTCCTGCCGAACGGGTTGAACAGTACGGCATATGCCATCAACAGCGCCGGCCAGGTTGTGGGGCAGACCGGAAACCACGCATTCCTGTACAGCGGCGGGCTGATGACCGATCTGGGCGTACTCGGAAATTATCCGACCGGGTACGAGGCCAGCCAAGCCAGTAGCATCAACAACCAGGGGCAGGCCGTCGGCTGGTCCACGAGTGCCAGTGGGCATATCCACGCGTTTGTGTACGCCGGCGGGACCATGATGGACCTCGGCACGCTTCCCGGGGGGACGCAAAGCCAAGCCAGCGCAATCAACAACAACGGGCAAATTGTGGGGTGGTCTGACACTGGTGGCGGGGACATCCACGCGTTCCTTTACAGTAACGGATCCATGGTGGACATAGCCCCGGTCATGAGCGGAGGCACATCCGAGTTTTTTCCCCAGTCTTCCTGGGGTATCGGTGTCAGCGACCTCGGGCAGGTCGTCGGGAACAGTGCTAACGCTACGGGCGCTCCGTTTCTATACAGCGGCGGCGTCTTGTCATTTCTCACTGACATCGTCAATCTGCCCTCCGAGCTTTACATCAACCGCGCCCAGGCAATCAACAGCCTCGGGCAAATTGCCGCTGGCGCGTCCGACGGCCACGCGTATCTCCTGACACGTTTGTCGCTTTGGATTACGACCTTCACGCTGCCCAACGCAATTAGCGGCCAGCCGTACCACACAGCGCTTAATGCCGCCGCCGGCAGCGGAACTGGCTATACCTGGTCCGTTTCTTCGGGGTCGCTGCCGGCCGGATTTACATTGTCGACGGGCGGCGTGCTCGCCTCGACAGGGAGCCCGCCAAGCGCTCCTGGCACTTATACGTTCAACGCGATGGTCACCGATTCGGCCGGCAACAGTGCTGTGCAGTCGCTCCGGCTGGTCGTGCAACTCGGCGTCGAGCTTCAGATTGCCACCACCGTCCTCCCAAATGCGACGAGCGGCCAGCCGTACAGCGCGACACTCACCGCGACCGGGGGCAGCGGGGCAGGCTATGTCTGGTCCGTCTTCTCCGGGTCTTTGCCGGACGGATTCGCGTTCTCGTCCGGGGGTGTCCTGACTACGGCCGGTAGCTCGCCGGCTCTCCCGAAAACTTACGCATTCACCGTTAAGGTCGCCGACTCCACTGGCAACAACGCGACCCAGGCGCTCACGCTCGCTGTACAACTGGGGCTCGAATTGCAAATCACCACCTCAACCTTACCGGACGCGACAAGCGGGCAGCCGTACCACTGGTTACTTGGCGCTACCGGAGGCAGTGGCATCGGCTATGTTTGGTCACTCTCATCAGGGTCGCTGCCGGCCGGCTTCGCTTTGACCACGGCGGGTGTACTTGGCACAACGGGGACTCCGCCAGCCAACACACAGACCTACGGGTTCACGGTAGCGGTGACCGACTCATTTGGCGACACGGCAAATCATACGCTGACCCTCGCAGTGCAGGCGCCGAAAACCGTCTCGGCAGATTTCCTGACGGATCTACATGACTTCGGCAGCCCAATCCTCACGTCCAACGGAACGAGCGGTCTGGATGGTTCGTACCCGCAAGCGGGCGTCACTTTCGACGCAGCCGGCAATCTATACGGTACAGGCAACGGCGGCGGCGCCTATGCAGCCTACGGCAACTACGATCACAATTGGGCGACGGATGTTTACAGCGGAATGGTCTGGGAGTTGACGCCGTCGGGAACTTACAAGGACTTGCACGACTTTGCCGGCGGCGGCCCTGCTAACGACTGGGGAATCACAGGCCCACCGGTTGTGAACGCCGACGGAACTGAGGGACCGGACGGGTGGGGCCCTAATGCCGGGATCACTTTCGATAGCGCGGGGAACATGTATGGGACGACGACCTATGGCGGACCTGAGGGGCGGCCGGGCTCCGGGATCGTGTGGGAGATAAGCGCTTCGGGAGTTTATAAGGATCTGCACGATTTTGGCTCCGCCCTCGACGGCGCCAATCCCTACAGCAGCGTCACCTTCGACACCAGGGGCAATCTGTATGGAACCACTTCCGGCGGCGGCGCCAATAAAGCCGGAATGGTGTGGGGAATCACCGAGTCCGGAGTTTACCAGGACTTACACGACTTCGCCGGCACGGTGACCAACGCCGCCGGAAAGAACGTCGCGGACGGCGCGACGCCATATGAAGGCGTCACCTTCGACAGTGCCGGAAACATGTTTGGTACTACCCAGAAAGGCGGCCTGAACAATCTCGGTGTGGTGTGGGAGATTACTGCGTCGGGCCTATACAAAGACATACACGATTTTGGCGGTACACTGACCAACAACAACGGAGCCAGCAGTCCGGACGGCGCAAATCCCACGGTGCGCGTGACCTTTGACAGTAGCGGCAACATGTACGGCACGGCGTCGGGGGGTGGACCCTACGGAGGCGGGGTGGTTTGGGTGATCGCAGTGTCTGGGACTTATCGGGATCTACACGACTTTGGCGGCACGGTAACGAACGCCAACGGGGAGAGCGGACCCGATGGTATGACTCCGTATCGAGCAGGAGTTACCCTGGACAGCGCCGGCAATCTTTACGGGACGACCCTGGGCGCGGGCGGATATGGCGGCGGCATGGTGTGGGAGATCACGGCGTCGGGTACCTACAAGGACCTCTACGACTTCTACAGTCCCGGCGGTTTCTGGCCCGGCGCGGGTGTAACACTGGATGATGCCGAAAACGTCTACGGAACGACTGGAGGCTACTACAGTGCCGACGCTCCCGTCTGTATGATGCTGTGGAAGCTTGCACCGGCCGTGACGTCGTTACAGGCCCCGTCTATCGCGCCTGGCGGCATTGTCGCGGCCGGCAGCGGGAGCTCTCTGAGCGGTACACTTACGCAGGGTGAGTGGATTTCCATTTACGGCTCGAATCTCGCCGCCTCCACGATGAGTTGGAGCGGGAATTTTGCGACGAATCTGGGTGGCACGAGCGTTACGATCTTTGGGGTAGCGGCTTTTCCCTCGTTCGTCAGCCCCGGGCAGATTAATTTGCAGGTGCCGACCGACATAACTACAACTTCGACTTGTTGCGCCGGTTCGGCCAGCGGACCAGTCCCTCTTGTAGTGAACACCCCGGGGGGAGAGGCCACTGCCACGGTGACGCTGACACAATACGCGTCGCCTTCGCTCCTCCTTCTCGACGGCAAACACGTGGCAGGCATCATCCTTCGTTCCGATGGATCGGGCTTCTACGGTGGCGGGACGTACGACATCATCGGACCGGGAGAAAACGCCCTCGGTTACCCGACGGTTCCGGCAAAGCCTGGCGATACTATCGAGATCTTTGCGGTGGGGCTTGGCCAGAGTACAGCCGGAGAAGCCTGGGCCGCTTCAGCGGTGAACCACGGCGTGAATCTCTTCATCAACGACGTGACAGTGGTCAATTACAGTTCGGCCGTGTTGGCCGGTTCTGGCCTGTTCCAGATCAATTTGGAAGTTCCCGCGGGTTTGGGTACGGGCGACATCCCAATCGCCACCTCGGTGGGCATGGTCGGCTTGGGAGACGTGGCATCGGCACCGGGAGCCGTGATTTCCCTTCAGTAGGGAACGGTTCGGCCCGTCCCGTTTCACAGCCGTTATCCGAACGACGCGTCGCGTGCCAGATTATCTATGGTCCGCTCTTTGCGTCTTGCACGGTGTGGTTCGCCAAAACTCCATTGGCCCAGTTCCGAAACGGCAGCAAAAGGATTCTCAAACTCTCGAACGCTTTGGTCGCCAGTTCGCCGCTTGGTTCACGAGCGTGAATACGCCTTGAGGCGGGAGCGTGGCGGGCAACGGCTGGCGGGACTGTGGTTATATCGAAGTCCTGCGTCCCGGGTTGCTGGTGTAGACACAGGCCGGACGGAGTCAGCGCCTGGTTTAAGGCCGTGGATTATGCCGCAACTTTCAACTTTCCAGATGTAGCGATGATGAAGACCGCCAACTCGCGGAACCGATTCCAATCTCGCGCCGTCTTGCCTCGTCTCCACAGCCCGTGCATTTGGTGTGTCTTTGTTCAGGCTATTGAGTCCCGCATATTGCGGTTACAGAAACAATTCGTGCTGGCCTTGTTTTACGGGCCTATCCCGTCGACGCCGGAACCAACACCTGGCGGACCATAGCCGGCCATACTTGAATGCGAAATTTAACTTCTTGACCAGCACAGGAGCTAAAAGCCGCTTTTCGTGGCATAACTGAGTTTCCACACAGCAGTTAGAGCCAATGCGAAAGCGGCTTTTGCTATGACAGAGTGTAGCGCTGGAAGAAGTCCAGCGCATCGTCCAAAGGCTGCGGTTCACCTGGCCGGAGGTGCGCATTGTCCTGAAACGAGCGGCTGGTGAAGAAGTACAACGGCAGATAGCAATAACAGCCATAGTCCGCCAACGGAGCGCCGGCCGATAGGTCGCCCGCGAGGGCCACGGATGGCCTGCGGTTGGGGTTGTGGTGTCGCGCTCAGCGGGCACGAGATGCGGGCGCACTTCACAGGATGCCCGAAGCGGCCGGCATTCCCAGGTCCCGTCGACCGACCTTCGTCACTGGTACCCGCGAGCCTCGGGCTGCCTGAGGTCCGGCGCGGGTCGGCTGCCGCGAAATCTGACTACGGAGGACGGCTAAGAAGGCCACTTCGGAACGGAACGGAGAGATCGAAAGCCAAGCGCGGTCGGCCACCTGGGCGGCGAATGCCGTGCGGCTGGGGCTGCGGATCTCAGCTCACGGCAAGCCATATGCGGACGCATTTCACCGACTGCCCGAAACGGCCCAGCCATTGATGTCTGTCATTCTGCCTGGGGTGCGGGCAGACGCCAAACGGAAATCTGAAAGCGTACGCCACGACCGCCGAAAGTGGCCACCGCGAACCCAGAACTGACGCTGCCGGTCGCGAGTTCCGGGTAGGATTCGGCCTCGCGGCAATAGATGTCTATCGCATCGTTGTAGATGGATGCATACCGGCCCAGAATTTCTGTCCAAAACTGTTTTGGGCGCCGAAAAACAGTGCAGTAGTGTGCAGTAAACGGAGCTGCTGTCCGTTGTCATGACCGTTCTATTGCTGGCCGGGGTGGCATGGGAAATCTTTCTCGAACATTCCGCGGGGTGGGCAGTCGTTTGGTTGGTTGCTCCAGTGGCATGGGTAACATTGCGCTGCTTGGCTTGGAGGGTCGCGGCAACTGCGGGTGAAGTGACGGCGGTGTACGCCAAGGCGATTGCAGGTTGGAGCCGAGCAGGAGTGCTCATCAGTATTCTTGGGGTTGCGGCGTCCATAGCGGTTGCGGCTCGATGGATCGATCATCTTTCGCGCAGCACTCACGGTGGGGCGTCGTCTCTTGCAGGGGGCGGCTTGTTGTTAGCAGTAGCGATCTGTTCGATGGTGCTCTTTTCAAGAGACGCGCTTGAGTCGGTGCGAGTACTCCTGTTCATCGCGGTTCGTAGACAGGCGGCCAAGGCAAACGCTGGCGAGGCTGGCCAAAGGGAAATTGGGCCTGTGCGTCCCGGCGGCTTTCGTCTTGGTGGCAGGCGGCGACGTTCGAGTAAGAAAGGAGCGGTTTGATCATGACGGGAGCGGAACGCGATCGATTTCGCGAGGAAGAGACGGTGCGGTGGGAGGTGCGTCACGAGTTGCGCAGAAAGCGGCATCCACAACTCATATTAATGATGGTCATCTGGACGGCAGTTCTCACGGTCCTCGCGCTGCTTAGTCGGACCCCTTGACCCGCTCAAGGAGCGTGGCCCTTGCGCGATAACTCGCGCAAAACGGCGTAGTGTCTACCTTCCCGAGGAAGTGCACGGGGCGGATCGTCGCCCACTCGTAGAGAGCAGGGGACCGCAGTCGCCGGGGATCACTCCCGATCAAGTCCCGCTCTCCTCAAGTGGAAGGAAAACGTTCCCCGCGCGCTGAACCGGCCGAGCTGTCGACCCGAGAGCCGCAGCCCGGCGAGCGTCGCGCGTGATCTCTGCGGCGATTGAATCGAGGCGATTCCGTTGCCTACCACGTTCACTCGCGTGGGGCCGGGTGCACGCACGCCTCGCCCGCAGTGCGTGCCATGTCGGCGGTTCTGCTCTCGCACGTCGCGCTTCGTCCCGCGGACGCGGCCGTCGTGCGCACGGCGCAGGAGAAGCTGACTTCCGCGCGGGCGGCCGCCGTTCGTGGCGGCGGCCACCCTGCAGCCGCCGGCGCGGACTGCGGCGCGCGCTGAGCCGCCGTTCCAATAACTCCGGTTTGTGGAACGCCAGAACCGTCAGCCCACGCGAGCCGGCGCGTACGCATGAAGAGAGGTTTCTGGGACGCCGCGTCCCTGATTTCATTGGTGATTCCCGCACCGAGGGTCGTACGGAAGCGACCATCTCCGGTGACACTCGCGCCGACTGGTCCGAGGCCTTCGAACTGGTGCCGAGCCTCCAGATCGCCTACGTCTGGCACGCGTCCGTGTTCACCCGCGAAGTTCTTGACGGCTTCCTGCGGATTGGCTTCCTGTATCCGTAGCAGATCATCTGGAACAAGGGCCGCACGGTGCTCACGCGGACTCATTACTGGTATCAGCATGAGCCGTGCTGGTACGTGCGGAAGAAGAACGCCCTGGTTCGGGAAGGCACTGGAGCGATCGCTCGCCGAGTCGAAACCGGAACGGGGAGTTTAAACCCAGTGCAGCGACAACTCCAATCGCGGCTCAAAATGCTGGAACGACGACTCTCTATGGCCGCGGAGCCGACCAAGGCCGTGCTGCCCGCTTGGCTCGTTGGGCAACTTCAAAGCCAAGGAATTCCGTTCACTAGCCATGGTCGGCCGGACCTGACTTTCGCCGCGGGGGTGACGCGCGTATGAGGAAATCCCTGCTAGCCCGACTGGAACGACTGGAGGTGCGGCCAGAGGTCAGCAAGCCGGTGTTGCTGCGGTACGGCTGGCTGCGCGTTCTTCCGGACGACTACACGGGCGAACGCCATATTGTGATCGTCAAGCGTGAGCCGACCAAGTCCCCGAACGGGGAGTGGTGCGAGTTCGAAGAGCGGCCAGGGAAAGGTCCGGCCATCGATGACTATGACGGAATGACGGTGTTCTTGACGCCATGAACATGCGGCTACTGAGGAAGGCTGAACGGCTGGAAAGCGCGGTTCGCCCGACGCACGGCCCGGAGCCACGCAATCGTAACGAGAAGTACAAGATCGAGAACTATTACCTGGGGATCCAGACCCTCGCGCATTTCTTCGAGCAGTACGGCGCGTAGCCGGTGGGGGAAGCCGCGGTGCCGCGGCGAGCGATCCGGCCGCGCCACAGCCCCACTTTTCGGAAAACCTCCCGAAGTTTTCGAGAGACGCTCACGTATTTGCAGCCATTTACCGGGCTACGGCCGTGAAGGAGCGGCCCCGGCGAACCCTTTGCGGCGTCTTGTTAGTGGCGGAAAACGTGCTTAGGCTTCCAGAAGCTGGGCTACATGAAAAGACAAAGTGTATCTGGCGAGGTGCCGCAACGCGGTCCCGCGGACCCCGAATTGGGCGGTATTTCGCTCGTCTTTCCCGTATACAACGAGTCCTTCATCATCGAGCCGATTCTGCGGAACTATATCGCCGAACTCGCGGGCCGGGTCGGCGATCTCGAAGTAATCGTAGCGGAAGACGGCAGCACGGACGATACCAAGGTGGTGCTCGAACGCCTCGCCAAAGAGCTCCCCATCCGGGTCTTCATGAGCGATGAGCGCAAGGGCTACCAGAAGGCCGTCATCGATGCCTTAGCCCACGCTACCAAGCCGTGGGTCTTCATCGTCGATTCCGATTACCAGTTCGCCGCCATCGATTTCTGGCGTCTGGAACCCCACCGCCGGAAACAGGACATCATTCTGGGAATGAAGTCCCCGCGCCATGACCCTTTCTATCGCGTTTTCCTCTCCTTGGGCTACAACCGGCTGCTGCGGCTGTTTTTCAAGGTGCCGTACCACGACATGGATACCGGCTTCCGGCTGATCCGCCGCGACGTTGCCGGAGAGATCGCGCCGGATATCAAGTTCATGTCGTTCTTTACCGCGGAGTTCGTGGTCCGCGCGCATCATCACGGATACCGGATCCTCGAAGTGCCCGTCCACCACTACGCCCGGAAAATCGGCAGCACCACGATTTTCTACGTTTCGAAATTGTTCGTGATTTGCATGCACCAGTTCATGGGAATTCTGCGCATGAGGGCCGAGTTCATCGAGCGCGGCCTGCTCCCCGTCGCCGCGGCGAAGACCAAGGCCTTCGCATCCAATTGAGGTCCTGATCCGTTGATTGCCGAGACCTGTCCAACCACCGCTTTGAAGCCCTCTGTCTTGCAACGGGCCTATCGCCTGCTGTGGACTGGCGAGGGCGTCTCCATGGGCCGCATACTGGCTTGGGGCGCGCTCGTTTGGCTCGTCTACAGCGCCCTCCAGGTGGCGGTAAGCGGCATCATACCGGACCAGGACCTGGTGCCCGCGCAGGTTATCGCCGGCGCAGTCCACTACGCGCCCGGCCATCCACACCAGATCTTTTACGCACGGGTCTTCAATCTGCCCAGTTTCCTGGCAGGGGCGCTTTGGGCGTTGGCTCCGGGCGCCTGGATTTCCGCTTTGCGCAACTGCCTGTTTCTGTTTTTGAGCGCCTTCGTCCCGTTCGGCGCGGCTGCCGTGCTGACGCGCAAGCCCGCCTGGGGCCACGCCGCCGCCGCCTTCGGCCTCACCGAGTTGATCCGCCGTTTCGAGGGCATATACCCAATGTGGTTTTTCCCCGACTTCAACAGCGACGGCCATTACGGCACATGCATGGCTGTATTGATCGTGGTGCTGTTGCTGGCGGGAATGTGGAGATGGGGCGGCGTCTTCCTCGGGCTGCTGCCGGCAATCCATCCGACCATGGCCATAATCGTCTGGCCGTGGAGCGTCTGCTACCTGTTTTTTGCGTGCCGCCGCATGACGCCCGGCGAGCGCCGGCGGCTGGCCCTCTCGATCCTCGCCGGACTGGCCCTGTGCGCCGCGCTGGCGCTGGTCATCTACGCGACGGTCCCGAAGACCGTCCCGGCAGCGCCTTACGACGCTCAGGCCAACGGGCCGCTCATCTACCGGCAGTTCACCGCCGTGACCGATTATCACCGCCGTTTACCGGTGCTGCTTTCATATGGGTACCTGGTGAATCCGGTGGCCCTGTTTGCCTTACTCGCCGTGCTGGCGTGGAAGCCGCGATCCCAATCGGCCGCCGAAGTCCCGGACCGCCATGCGCACTGGCTGCTGCTGTTGGGCGGCATGATCTGGGCCTTGGTTTATGGCGCCCAGTTGCTCCGCATCGTAACGGGATCGCTTCCGGTACCCCTGCAGATCTCGATGCCGGGCCGGTTCTCCAATCTCTCGGCCCTGCTGCTGATCCCATTAGCGGTGGCGGCGATTTCCCGGGTCCGCCAGGCGCCGGTGGTGCTGACGGCGCTGCTACTCGTCCAGGTGATATTCACCCCCCTCAGCCACGACCGCCTGGCGCATCATTTCGCGTTCGTGGTCTTGGGCGCCGCCTTCGCTTCCTGCGTTGCCGAATACCGGCGCGAGCCGAAGTTTCGCATGCTCGCGTTACTCGCGGCAGGGGCGGTGGCCGCGTCGTTGGTCATCCTCTATTTCACCGAGGCGGAACGCGCGGTCATGCTGTTCCTCGCCGGCTTTGTAGTGTGTCTGATGGTTGCGTCATCCAGGCGGCTCTCGCTGCCGTCATGGTCCGCGCCGGTATCCTGCGCGCTGGCGATCCTCATCTCCATCCCCACGGTAAGCGCCTGGGATGCCTGGGGAAGACAGCGCTTCGACGCGTGGTACCGTGTCTCGCCTTACGACCGGCAGTTAAGCGCCTGGCTTAGAGCCCACGCCGCCCCCAACGAGCCGGTCCTCCCGCCGATCTCCCCGCCCTCGGAACTGGAGGCCAAGATAGCCCAACCGGTTTTGATGGAAGCCGAGACGCTCTACCTGATGACCTACATGCCCAGCCTTGCACCCGTGATCGGCAGCATGACGCGGGATCTCTACGGCATCGACTACGCCGACCCGGCACAAATCCGGCGCATTTCCGTGAACGGCCGCGTCCCAACGGGTGCTCCCGCCTGGCTGGCCGCGTGGCGATCCAGAACACGCGAAGACTGGCAGGCCCTGGGCCGGAAATATAGCTTCCGTCTGATCCTGTCGCCCACGCAAACCCCGCTGGCGCTCACCGCGGTGCTTCCCGGCCCGGTGTGGACCCTTTACCGGATCGATTAGCAGGGTTTGCCGCTCTTGCCCGGGCCAGCCGAAGCGCGCCGTGGCGAGTCCCTGTGCCGCGCAGCGCAACACGTCTTCGAGACACGTCCGTGCGATCTACGCCGTGTGACGGACTTGCTTCTTGACCTTGCGGGCCTTGTAGCGCTTCTTGTGCTTCTTGGCCTGTTTTTTAGCTTTGGCGCGTTGAACTTGGGCGGCCGTCTTAGCTTCCGTGACGCCGGTTACCCCAAAGCTGAGTGCCAGTGCCAGTGCCAGCGTGCGAAGTCTCATCTCACCTCATTATTGCGCGGTGTGGGTGAACCACATATCCATCTTTAGAAAGCAACCCGCAGTCAGGAAAATGCAAAACCATGAGGCCCAGCGCCACGACCTGTCGACCGGCGACCCTTCGTGGCGCGGCTGGCCCAAACTACTCGTAGCGGCGAAAGGGAAAAAAATGCTCAACATGAAGGTGCTTCTTCAGATCGAAGAAGCCAGTGGACCCGAAGTACGCGGCAACGTAGCCCGCGGTCGCGCTGCGTCCCGCGGCCGCCCTTCGGCGACCTGAAGCCGATCAAGAAGTTCACAGACCGCAAGACGGCCACCACGCGCATCTGGTCCGCGATCCAGAAGCTGCAGCCGTCGCGCCGCCGCCGACTTTCATCTTCACTGCCCGGAAGCCCTCGGAGACATATCCCTCCATCTCCTTCACGAGTTCCCGGACGCCCTTGCCTTCCACGTAATATCCGCCCGCCGCATACAACGGATGCGGTTCGAGAATACGCCGAGCACTTCGCACACCGGCCGGTTGAGGGCCTTCCCGATGATATCCCAGACAGCGATATCGACAGCGCCCATGGCCGAGATGTACAGGCCTTTGGCGACCGGTTTGCGGTTACAGCGATACATGCGGTCCCAGATCGCTTCGATGTGGAACGGGTTCATTCCGGCGATGCGGGGCATTACCGCCACCTCTGCCGCCACGATGTAAAGGGCCAATAGAATGCCTCCCATGACTGGCCACAACAGTTCGTCTCTTGGGCCCCGACCTCGGCAAGTTTCCTAATGCGGCGGCCTTCGCGTCGTGGTTGGGACTCTGCCCGGACAACCGTATCAGTGGTGGCCAAGTCCTCTCCGTGACCACGCGTGACGTCAATAACCGATTAGCCACTGGCTTGCGCATGGCAGCGCAGTCGCTCCCGGCAGCCAATCCTACCTGGGCCAGTTTCGGCGAACACGCGCACGCCTCGGCGCGCCGGCGGCAACTACGGCTGCGGCGCACAAGCTGGCCCGGATTCTCTATCACCTTATCACCACTCGCCAGCCGTATGACGAGAGCGTTTTCGCTTACATCGAAACTCGTGCCCGCCTGCGCCAGCTTTCCCATTTGAAGAAGCAAGCTGCCAGGTTGGGCTTCCAGCTCAGCCCAGTCGGTGACTGATACCCGGGCGTGTGTTCCTTAGGAGAATGAGCCGGGGAGGAGATCGAAGACAAGGCGCGGACGCCCACGTGGGAGGCGAAGGCCGTGCGGTTGGGGCTGCGGAGTCCAACTCACGGCAAGCCATATGCGCACGCATTTCACCGCGTGCCCGAACCGGCCGAGCCATTGAAGTCCGTCATTTTGTCTGGGGTGCGGGCAGACGTCAAGCTGAAATCTGAAAGCGTACGCCACGACCGCCGAACGCGGTCACCGCGAACCCAGAACCGACGCAGCCGGCGCGAGTTCCGGGTGGGATTCGGCCTCGCGGCAATAGATGTCGATGCACGTCATAATATCGCATCGTTGCAGATGGATGCATACGGACCCAGAATTTCTGTCCAAAAATTCTTGGGCGCCGAAAAACAGCGCAATAGAGTGCAATCAACCGGGCCGCCCGGCCGGTGCCGCCGCCGCGGTCCACCGCGCGCGCTGAGTCGGCAGAGTGACCACCGAAAACCCTCCGGACCCCTGATTTTATTGGCGTCCGACGCGCGCCGGCGTTCCAAAAACTTCAGGTTTCGGAACGCTCCAATCCCTTCCGCTAACCCCTTTGTTTGCATTGCACACCCCACCCCGCCAAAATAGGGGTTTCGGAACGCTTTTTGACCCCGGACTCGGCCCTGTTTTCTGTGCTGGTTTTGTCCTCCCGCGAACCCTCTCGAGGCTTCAGTTTTCGAGGGCGTCGAAGATCGCCGCCGCCTCCTGAAAGACCTCGGTGCGTTGTCGTTCCGGGAACGCGTCGAGGATATTGACGATCGCCGGCACGCCGTGGCGCCGTCCGCGGGCGTTCGCAATCGCCGTTGCCATGGTGCGAACCTGCCGCTCCCAGTCCGGAGTGATGGCTGGGAAGCCAGGCACGTTAAGCCTCCAGGGCAACGCAAGACGCCTGCCCCACGACGGCCGTGTGGCCTCCGAGGACGTGGGCGTGTGTGCGATTCTTGGTCACCACGTGGTTCGCCGGTCACGGAGCTGCTCCGACCGACTAGGCGGTTCAGCAAACCCGCCTGGCCGCTCCGATTACCCTGGGCTCCAAGCTCCCTTCCCAGTGCACCCGGCGCGCGGGAAAAGGTGTACGCGGTTGACTGGGCGCATAGGTCTGCCGTGAAGATACCGGCAGACAGAGCTTCAGGCGATAATCAGTCAGCGACCTTTCCGCCGTAGCACTCCTGGCAAGCTCGCCAGAAGGAACAATACTTCCGGCTGCAAAGGTTGCTCCCACGGTTCGGCAGCCACACGCCGGCCCGGATGGACTGCTGGACCAGCGGGTACAGCCGGGCCGTCGCGTCAAAGTCCGACTGCTCCACCGTGCAGGCGATTTGCACGAGCTGAGGAGTCTTGGTCTTGACCAAGGTATCGACGCGCGCCTTGCCGGTGGCTCCGGGGGCTAATTGCGCATAAGTCGCCACCTGGAATTTGTAGTCGCTCGATATCTCGCTCGGCTTGCGCGCCGCGGTCTTCAGGTCGATGATGCAACCCGAGCTATCCAGCAGGTCGACGAAGCCACGGACGCGAACGCCGTTGATCGTGCCACCGACCGGGAGTTCCACAGCAGCCGGGTCGATCTCTGGGCACGCTTCGTCGAGGTACTTCATGGCGAGGGCCAACCCTTGAGCCTTTAGTTCCGCCGGGTTCTCGTCATCGCGGAACTCGGTCGGCAATGAAGGCTTGCCACCGTGCGGAGAGGGGTACTGTCCCTTTACCAGCAGGTCCCAGGCTTCGTTGTAGATCGCCTGGACGCCGGCGCCGGGCAAATCCACCCGGGTTTCCATCTTCTGCTCAAAGTTGGCACCGATCGCAGCGTGTACTGCCGATCCCATGGTGAGGGCGCCCGTGGGCGGATCGGGGAGTTTCAAAACCTTGCGGAAGTAGATCTTCGCGCTGCAGCCGAGGTACCCGTTGGCGGTAGAGGGGGATAGAACATCCCCCGGCGATTCGACATTGAGAATGCGGGCAGCGGCTGCCATTACTTGGCCTGCCTTTCCCACGGCCCGATCCAGCCTTCCTTGGTGGCCGCGATGAGGATAGTCGAGACGGCATCCTGGCGGGCCTGGTCGCTCCACTGCTCGCCGGTTTCCTTCAGGCCGCTCTGAACGATCTGAACAACCTCGGTGAACGCCCGGTTGAACGGGACCTTTATTGGAGGTGCCTGGATCCCGGCCGCAGCATACTGCTTCATGGCGCCATTTGTGCCATTGCCGTTCCCGTTCAGCGGGACCGGCGGGCCGCCGTTGGGTTTGCTACCATTGCCGTTGGAATATGGCGGCTGCGAAGCTGCTATTACCGCCGGGGCGGGTGGTTGCACACTCGCTCCGGCCTGATTGGCGGCCACTTGCTTCGCTACCCGGGCCGCTACTTCCGCCCGCACCTGACGCTCGATATCGGTTTCGTCAATGCCGGTCATCTGCGTTGGCGTGGGTTGAGGCTGCTGAGGCACCACGGCACCTTCCAGCCGGTAGACGTCCCACAGCACCGGTTCTCCCTTCCGACCTGTCGATCGCTTGCAGACAAAGAATGGCTCTCTCGCTTGAATGCCGAGTTGGTTGATTTTGGCGGCGACGGCCATATCCAGATACATGGCCTTACCGTCCGTGGTGGTGTAGAACACCTGGTCTCCGAAGCGTCCTTCGACCAGCTTGCCGTCGGGGAACCGGAGGGCAACCTGGACGGGAATGTTCGGGGTGAACGTCAACTTCTCCATGAGGCACTTCCTTTCCAGCGTTTCAGGGCCCGTCGTAAGACATATTATGATATACAACTATTGATGTCAAGAAAAAAGTTGATTATCATAAAAGGCGTATGGCGAACGTTCCTCCAAGTATGATTTGCAGGTGCCTCCGCTGTGGCCATGAATGGATGCGACGAACCATGAGCCGCCCGAAGCAATGCCCTGGTTGCAAGCAGACAAAGTGGGACGTTCCGGCGTGGTCCAAGAAGAAGAAGGCGAGTTGAGTTTCCTACCTCTTGCTTCAGTGACGGTGCTTGCCTTTACTGCCTACCTTCCATCTCTGTGGGATCCGGACAGAGGAGCACCTACTTCTTGATCCTGAGTGCCGTTCTTCCGTGCGTCTAGAAAGTTCCCGCGCCAGTGTTCTTATAGCAGCGGATGCGGATTGTCCTCGGAGAAGGCGCTCGACAGCCTTGATCAGCGATCAGCTTTGCCACGTCGTCAAGTCGACCACGATGGATTCGACCCGAGGGAAATTCGCCGAAGTGAGACTCTGCCTTCGCCATCGCGCTCTAAGCCGTTTTCCAATCGGCCATCGGCGAACGATGCTGCCGGGGACCGAGCCGCGTAGTTGGCAGCCTGATCGCAAGGCCTGTGCTCAGCGATCCAGCCTGGGCCCCGTCGCTTCGCTTCCTGACGTTCGATATCTGCGAGGAGACGATAGCCGATCTGGCGTCCCTTCGGACATTCGCAGGCCCGTGCCGCTATGGTCTTGAGTTCTTCGCCGGCTACGCTCTCCGTGCCGGTGTCGTGCAAACGATAGCCTTTGCCGGCGCAGCGCTCGCACGGTCCGGCGGTGTTGGGTGCCGCGCGGTTCGGTTGCGACACCGGTGCTCGTGCCGAGACTGGATGCGCTGGATGGAGGAAGCGCATGTCTGGAGTTGGGAGCATGGCTGTTTCACACGGCTCGGAAGGCGATGAGGGGCTCGCAGCATCTGCCGCCACAGGTGTCTCTGGCGCTTGTTGAGAACGGAACCACACGCTGAAGTCTTCGTACACGACCTTGAGCATTCCTCCGAACGTCCGGATCCCGTTCTCGTACGGATACGGCCGTTTGTCCCGACACTTCGACGCGAGAAAAGCAGCCACGTCATCCGGGAGCCTGCGAATGGCTTCGTCGATGCTCGCGACGTCTCCGATCCCCCTGGAGTCCGCCAGTGTCGCGGCTGCCAGAATGTCGTGCGCTGTGGTGCGGTTCGCTGGGCCGAATTTGGCCCTTGGGTAGGTTTCGGTAATTGCCTTGAGGTGCGCCTGCATTCGCTCTTCCGCTTCGTGCGGTACGAACACCATCTTCATCTTCCGGAGAGCCGCGCTGAATGCCCGGCTGTCTCGTAGCGGAGTATCCTGCTGAGCAGGCTCGGCTCGGGGTTTTCTGCTCTCTTCAGGAGGAGCGGGCTGGCTTCCAGCTAGCCTCGCAGAGCTTTGAGAATTACTACCCGAAGGGTAGCTTTGATGGGGGGAGCAATTTGCTCCGGGGTACCCTGGAGCAATTTGCTCCGGGGTCCGCATCTCCGCAACCGCCGCTAGGATGTGCTCGAAGTCCGGGCTGTAGGTGCTCCCTCGGCGGTCACCAGGCTCAAACAAGACGCGCATGAAGCCAGCCTCTCGGAGCCTCCTTCTGGCCCGCTGGAGGGTCTTTGGATGCAAGCCGGTTCCACGATTCAAGCAGCGCACGCCGCTAGCCTGCTGTCGCGCGGTATTCTGGTCGGTCTCCTTGCCAAATAGCGCGGTCTGGCGCAGTTCGAAGACCCCCAGAATTACCTCGCTGGATTTGAGGTCTGGATGCCCGAGCAGGAAGTCGATGCCGGCACCTATGAGCCTCAGGCGCTGAACGAGTTCCGAGTACGGCGGCGCGGCTGAGCCTTGCCCGTGGTTTAGCTGCGATCTGTCAACGCGTACACTGGTAGCGTACGACTTCAATTGAAGCCTCACTGCGCCGCCACGAGCGGCGCTTTCTTTGCCGCAGTAGCTCACGAGGTGAGGTTTTCAACGGTTGACGAGGTATTGTGCTGTACCTTGTTTACCTTAATAACCAAGGACGGCAAGAGCGGGTTTGAGAATTAAGGACTTACTTGGACCAGGAAATAACGCCGTTGACGCCTAAGTCCTTTATGCTCATTTGAAATCCATTTTCCCAAGCTGGACGTCGCGGGTTCGAGCCCCGTCTCCCGCTCCATAACTCAAAGAAAATAAATGAGTTACATGGATCGCAAAAAGCCCCAAAAAATGTACACTCTTTTGCACTACATTAACGATCTTCACGAAGCCCTCCTGTTTGGCATCCGTACCACCTTCCGGCCAAGCACTGAATTCTCCAGCTTCTTGGCGGCGACGCCCTTATCCTTGAGGTTGCTCATCGTGTATTCATCCAGGGAAACGCCAATGCCGTGGCCGCGCTGATCGGCGGCAACCTTGGGATCAACCCTTGCACTATGGCCCAAGCTGGCGTTTGCACGGCGCATCACCTTGAAGCACGACCCGTCCGGCTCCGCGCACGCCGCGGTCCGCGCCGTTGGCGACCGGGGCCGCCGCCGCTCGGGCGGCACGAACGGCGGGTGGCGGCGGAAGGCGACGCGCAGCCCGAGCTGCGAGAAGTCTCGGCCGGCGCCGGCGACGAGCAGCGAGAACGGCGGGTGGAATCGGGCGAGCTTCTATCTCGCTGTTCTCTTCTTCGCCAATTGCTGTTTCAGGGCTGCCACGAATTGCCTGTGCTTTTCCGGAGTCATGTGCTTCACGGCTTTGGCAAGCCGCTTTCGCTCCTTCGGCGTCATTCGATTCATCACCTCCGCAAGCCGCGATTGCTGTTCCGGGGTCAGGCCCGCCTCTGATTTGGCGGGCTTAGCCATCCTTGCGGATGGAACACTCGTTAGCCCTGGGCGCCCCATGGAAAGCTGAGCCGGTATCAGGGCACGGGGGGACGGAACGTTCGTGCCCCTGTCAGCTGCTATCGCGCAGAACCCCGTGACCAAGGCAATTGTTGCGACCACAGTTCCGACAAGGGATCCGACGTCCAAGCCGACCCACTTGATACGCTCGCTTCGAGAGCCGCTGCTCATACCCGCGAAGAAGCAACTCATCAGCCACAAGGCTTCCGCATTCATTTCAATCAGATACAAGGAAGTGCCAACGTTGCCGTTTTGACCAACAACGGCAGGCGTCAAATTATTGCCAGCTTCCACGAGTGCCCGACACGCCGTGGAATTGGCGTGCCGCCGCAGCCTTCGCATCCGCCCCGCCGAACCGCGCGCTGCGCCCGGCACGCCCTGCCCACCCACGGTGCCGCCAGCGCATGCATCGGTGACGGTCGGCCGGCCGCGGAAGCCGGCGAGCTTCCCACCGTCGACATCCCGCGCTCCGCGGCGCGCCACACCTTCGCGACGTTGGGTGTGCCCCGGCTCCGTAGGGGGCAGTGGCGGCAACGTGGCCGGTTCGATTCCGCTGCGGCGATCGTCGCCGCGCCCTTGCGACCGGTACCGCCGCCGCTCGAGCGGCGCGCACGGCGGCGTGGTGCGACGCGCCGTGCACGCACTGCGCCTGGCGCACGACGCCCGGGTCCGCGGGACGCGGCGCTAAACGCGGGAGCTGAACCGCCGAGATGCCGCGCGCAGCACCTCCGGCGTACTCTCCAGGTACTTTTCCCCACACGCTACATATCGTTCCAAACCCCGGGAAAGCCTCGCGTCTGCCAATCCACGAGTCGGGCGTGTTACGGGTCAACTTGACCTTGGCTGCCCAACTTCCGACTGGCCCGTCAACTGCCCACAGTCCGCCAAAAATCATACTGGCTGGCGGAGTCGCTTTGGATGGAAAAGCATCGGAAAGCATGAAGCTACCGGCTCCCTAAAATAGCCTGACGGTGGTGCGGTTCTACAACAAGCAGCTCGAAGCCTTCGAACTGGGACTTCCGTAGCTGTCCGCCTGTGATTCTGCCCACAGTAGTACTCAAACAGGCGGTGATTTCAGAAGATTCAGAACGGATCTCAGGATATATTACGTCGGGCTGTAGTATCATTAGGTAATTTTCTTTCAGAGAGTGGGTAAACACTTGAAAACAGCCTTCCTCACGATCTCGATGCTGCTTTCTTGGGTTACCTTCGCGCAACCCTCGGCGCCCACGAACTGGGATATCTTCATTTCAGGCGGGGCCGATACAGTTCCCGGAATGGATTCGTTATACACCGCAAAAGCCGTCAATAATTGGTTTTCTACCCGATGCCATAGCGCTGACCGGTGTCACAACTGCCAGCAAGATGGAGAGTCAGCTTGAGAAAGGAGAACTGAGATGAAGAGATCAAATCGCATGTGCCGTTTATCGACTTCCGGCATGATAGCGTTGGCTTTGCTCGTCGCGGGCCGCGCCGCGGCGCAGGTGCCGGGCTGGGACCCGCGCTGGCCCGACGTTGCCAGGGTGCTGGCTGGATGCGATCCCCGGGAGGTCCGCGAATTCCGACAGCAGAGCGCCTTGATAGCGAGGAACCCCAACGACGAAGGCGCTCTGGTCAATCGCGGAGTCTGGGCTCATAGGCTGGCCAAGACCAGCAGGCTAGACATGTACCTGGATTGGCTGGCGGCAAAGGACTTCGAGCGGGCCATCAAGCTCGATCCCAAAGATTTCACGGCGTGGCACAACTATGGCGACCTGAACTACGACTCGGGGGACATGTGGGCGATCAACGACCATTCGAACAGGAACCGCGCGCTTTGGGCGTTCAACCACGCGATTGCGCTCAATCCGAGATCGGCGCGAAGCTATTTGGGTCGTGGATGGACATATTACGAGTTGAACGACGTGGCGCACGCCAACGCGGATTTTCAAAAAGCATTGCAACTGGATCCGTCCCTACGAGCCGACATGCAGAAGGAGATTGCGAACATCCAGGAACGGCATCGGCAAGAGGACGCCGCAAGAGGTACACTGAGCCAGATGTCCCGATACTACGTGTTAAAGACCGCGCGCAACGAGAGAGAGTGCGCCGAAGGCAAAGGATCCTGGGTCATCACCACCAGCAAGGACGGCCATATCACCAGCGGGGAGTGCCACGTCTCCATGGCGCTATATCCAGGACCCACGCAGCCGTGGGAAGGCAAATGAGTTATGGCCGGGGATCCGCAAGCCGGAGGCGAGCGGGAGACATGGACGCGATCATGGCCAGTGGAGCCGGCTATTGAATGAGCAAGGAGCAGGGACATGGCTGCAACAACATACCAGTTGGCGGCCCGGAAAAAGGAGAGATTCCCAACCGAGTGGGCCTTGTGTGACGGCGAAGAATCTGAGGCCGGGCAGGAATTGCGCCAATCGGAGGATGCTCGACCCGGAGGCTGGGCGCCGGTTGCGCCCTTAGAGGCGATTGGGCGCCCAGCCTGCCAGTCAGCGAGGCTCGACCGGCAAACCTGCGGTGCAGCATAGTTGGGCCGGCCGAGATGTACCGGGAACATGCTGGGATGGGGAGGCAACCACAGCTCGGCGGGCCGCCTGTGGGATCAATTGGCGATCTGGTTCGAGACTGGCGAGTCGAATGGGAAGCCCGCGATGCGCCCTTCGGTCTTTCATGTTTTCCTGGTAAGGCCTTCCAAGTATGACGACGAAGGCTTTGTCATCCGCCACTGGCGCGCCGTGGTGCCGAGCAATAGCCTCGCTTGTCTGTACGGGTTAACCGAGGATGTTCGGCAACGGCGCGCGCTCGGCGAAGTAGACCTTCGAATCTACGTGGTGGATGAGGCCGTGGACAAGGTGCCTCTGGACAGGATTTTCCGCCTCAACTGCCGGGCCGGCGAGCGGGTGCTGGTCTGCTTGGTTGGAGTGCAAACCAACCAGTTTTGCAGGGCGGCGGATATCGCCTTGGCTCTTCGACGCGAACGGGTTGCGGTAATGATCGGCGGCTTTCATGTAAGCGGCATGCTGGCCATGTTTCTTAACGTGTCACCGGAAATCCAGCAACTGGTGGACGCGGGTGTGAGTGTGGTAGCCGGCGAGCTGGAGCACCGCTGGGCGGACCTGCTCCGGGATGCGTACGACGAGAAGCTCAAACCGATCTATCGGTTCCTGGACGATCCTCCCGATTTGGGCGACGCGCCCCGTCCTATGAAACACAAGCGGTTCACGGCAAAGCACGTTCATTCGAACTACGGCACCATGGACTGCAGCCGTGGCTGCCCCTTCAACTGCTCGTTCTGCACCATTGTCAACGTCCAAGGCCGCAAGAGCCGTTACCGGTCTCCCGAGTGCGTAGTGGGGACAATTCGACAGGCATACCGGGCCTCCGGCGTCAATCTGTACTTCTTCACCGACGACAACTTCGCCCGGAACCCTGCCTGGGAAGAGATCTTCGACCGACTCATCGCTCTGCGCAAAGAAGAAGGCATAGCGATCGAGTTCGTCATCCAGGCGGACATAGCCTCCCATCAGATCCCGGGCTTTATCGATAAGGCGATCCGCGCCGGCTGCTGTACTGTCTTCATTGGGATGGAGAGCCTGAATCCGCGAAATCCAGGCCGCCGGCAAGGCGCAGAATCGGGTGCAGGAATACCGCGCCTCCATTGAGGCATGGCACAACGCGCGGGTCACAACCCTGGTCGGCTATATCATCGGATTCCCCCACGATGCCGAGGAAAGCGTCAGGTGTGACATACGCCGGCTCGTCAGGGAGGTGCAGCCCGATCAGGCCAGTTTCTTCATGATGGCGCCTCTGCCCGGATCCAGGGATCACAGGTGCATGAGCGAAGACGGCGCTCCCATGGAGGCGGACTACAATCGTTTCGACTGCTTCCACGAGACCACGTCGCACCCGCATATGAAAGATGGGGCATGGACCCGGGCGTATGCCGAGGCTTGGCGGAGATTCTACAGCCTCGAGAACATGAAGGCGATTCTCTCCCGCACGCATCCCGAGAGGTACTGGGATGTTTTCTTCAACCTCTTCTGGTACAAAAATTCCGTCGTGAACGAGGGAACACATCCTATGCTGACCGGCCTGGTTCGCTTGAAGGACCGCGTGAGCCGGCGGGAATGCTTCCGGCAGGAGGGCCGCCTCGCGCACCTGCGCCGCCGAATCCCCGAGATCTGCAAGTTCCTGCGAGGCACATTTCGCGTCGCGCTGGAGATGGAGGAGTTGTGGCTCGCAACCCGCAAGCGCAGCGAGACCGAGGTTCGCGTGATCGACGAGCTTGCGGCGATGCGCGCCGAGTTTCGCTGCGGCCTGCGGACCTCGGATCTCCAGACTGCCTACATCCGCGCAAAAGCCCGGATGCCTTCGATCGAGGTGCCCTCACGGCTGAGCTTGTTTTGCGAGCGGGCCTCTCTCTCGCGGGTCAGCTGCCTTCGTCAAACGCGGCGGGACTTGGCCAGGTTCTGGATTGGGGTGCACCGGCAGTTCCACCAGGGCCAAATCGGGACAGTGTTGCGGATCGACCGAATTGTGCTGAATGCGTTGTGGGAGATCCGCCTGGCGGCTGGCTTCGTGATGGCCTTGATGACCGCGGGACCTATCGGCAAGGCCAATCCCGAGCATCGCTCGTCTGAACCAACACTGGACATTTGCCCAGTTCCGCCGGCTGACACCGGCGGCTAACATTTTGTGTAGCGAATGCCGAGGAGCAATGACCGAGCAATCGGGGACGTCTATCCCATCGCCGGCGAGGACCGCAGTGGTCCTTGCGGTCAGTCCTTTGCCCGCCGATCGCCTGCGACTTCGCGAGATCCTCTCCCCGAGGGACTGGAGGCTGCATGAAGCGTCAGACTGCCGCGAAGCCCTGGCGTTGCTGCGCGGCCAAAGTATTCCGGTGCCGCTGTGCGAGCGCGACCACGCCGATGGCAACTGGGAAGACCTCTTAATCGCCATGGCAAAACTGCCGGCGCCACCGAACGTTATTGTGTTCTCTCGCCTGGCCGACGAGTCCCTCTCGGCTGAGGTGCTGAATATGGGTGGTTTCGACGTGCTGATCACGCCTTTCGAGCCGGAAGAGGTCTTGCGAGTCACCTTCGCTGCCTGGAGCCGCTGGGAATGCGACTTTGCTGCAGTGCCGCCAAAGAAGCAAATGCGACGGACCGCGCAATTGAATCCGGCGGAAGATGTCGTCACATCGCCCTGTGGGATGGTCGGGGCCTCAGCGTGAGAGGAAACGGAGCCACCCCGTTTCACGGGACCGCTGGGTTTTGAAAGGTTGAATCCCGATGGCCAAAGAGCACGACACAAATCCTGAACCCGGCCTTACCGGAGATGCCATCGGGTGGACAATCCTGCTGGCAGACGACGAAGCAGGAATTCGCCAGTTGGCCGGGCAGGTCCTCCGGTCCCACGGATACACTGTACTTGAAGCCGTGGACGGCGTGGAAGCGCTGGAAGTGGCGGAACAGCACCCCGGGGCCGATCCACCTGCTCCTGACGGACCGGTGCTTGCCGCGACCGGACGGTGGGGGACTGATCCGCAAGTTGAGCGACCGGCGCCCGGAGACGGCCATCCTCGTCATGTCGGGCTATATGGATGTCGAGGCGCCACCCAAGGCCGCTGTCCTGCGCAAGCCGTTCCACCCGCAAGACCTGGTCAACACGGTAAACGGGGTGCTCGAATTCAGTTCCAATGGCACTGATCGCAACGGAAGGCTCAGTCCCGGTCTGAAGATCGTACACACTGTGGCAGCGGGACGGCTCTCAGCCATCCAGAGCGGTGAACGTCGTTGTGGCCACCACCGTAATGCTCTCGTTCATCTCGTTCTGGAGAGCGGCCACCATCGGATTGCAGAATGTCCATGCGGTCGAATTCCGAAAACAGGAGCCGGCGCCATTGGATCTCCCGGGTGGAGGCCTTGCCATACCGCAGAGTTCTGGTGCGCCTCGGCGAACTCTAGGTTATACATGTGCCGATAGCCTTGTTCAAGCTGCGTTTCGGGCGGCCCAGCAGGCGCCGCTGCGACGACGCAGAGGGCGGAGATCAGAGTGAGGGTGCAACTTCGCATGTAATCAGATGTAGCGCCGGTTCGTTGCGAATGCGATTGAAGCTAATGGATATCAATCTTGAGCAGGGCGTCTGAATGTTCGTGACGCCAGTTCCAGTATCCTTGTTGGTCGTTTTCGTTGAGCTTGGAAAAGTCGCTGTGTTTGCGATGGTTCTGTTTGGCATAGATACCATACGCCTTATCTTCTTGACCGTTCCATGCATGGTCGTCATTGTGTTGTTTGTCGTGATAAGTGCGAACGGCCTTCTGGTCTTCGGCTAGCAAGACTCTCGGCGCCATTGCTATCGGGGCCATAAGGGCGGCACTCAGCAGGGCGGTACTCCAGAAACGGGACATGGTTGTTTGATTCTCCTCTTCGGCGACAGAGCAATTGCCGGGCCAGCATTCGCCGCAGGTAAAAGCGAATGCAATTGAATTGAATATGAAGACGATCGTATCCGCCAAATGGTCCGTTCCCCAAGCGAGATGAAGTGCATCAAGTGTATCGGATGCCGCCGTTGGGGGCCCAATGAGCGGCTCGACCGTCGGGAGCGCCGTCGCCCGGCTTTTGACGATCAGCCCATTACCCTATGGAAAAGGCACATGCAGGTCTTGCCGATGAACCGGCAAGAACTGCGCACGACTGCTTTTCCGGCGGCCAATTCGAACTTGTCGGCGCGGGAAACGTGGGAGGCGCCAGGGTAATGTTGGTTTGGCGTGTGACCTGCAGCTACCCAAGTACTGGAAATGAAAATCCTGGGCGATCTGCGCGTTCCGCTACTGGGCTGGGCCACTGCGACTGCCCTCCCCGCAGAAGCCCAAGACGCCCTCAACGTCTGGCTGAACCGGTTCATGAAGGCGATCTTCCCATGAGCATAGCGAGACCACCCCCACGCCGGGGTCCGCCGATGTCAATTCGAATTTGGTTCAAGCGTCCGCGGGTGCGCGCCCGTGCGGCGATTCGGAGACTACGCAGAACCCACCTGGGGAGACTCGACTGGACGAAGGGTTTCGTTCGCCTTCTGGGTGGCACGACTGCTATTACAGCCGTTCTCGCGACTGCCGTTCTATATCACGTTTATTTTGATAGAAGCAATCTGCCTGATCTGGAAGGATTCACCCGGTTTGAGTTTCCCACCGCCGGAGGCATTTACGATGCCAACGGCCAGCTACTCAAGGAGATGGCCACGGAATCCCGCCAGATCACCCACTATGAGGAGATCCCCAGCGTTGTTCGCGACGCGATCCTTTCCGCAGAAGACAAGAATTTCTTCTCGCATTCCGGAGTCGACTACTCCGGATTTGCTCGCATGTTATGCAAAATCAAGTTCGGTAATCTAATCGGACGCCTTGCAAAGATGGGAAGTCGCGACTCGGCGAACAACTCGGCGATCTTCCCACAAGGCGGGTCGACCATCACCCAACAGCTCGTGCGCGGTTATTTCCTCAAGACCATGATGGCTCAAGAGAACAGCGACCAACTCCGCCACGGGCAACTCCTGGCACGCCTGTTGTCCGGCGTGATCGGCGCGCGCACGGTCAACATGCTGGCTCGGAAGGTGGAGGAGATCCGCCTTTCGTTGTGGGTCGAAGAACAGATGCGAAAACACTTCGGTTCCAAGCGTCGAGCGAAGGAAGAGATTCTGGCGCGGTACGCCAGCCTGATCTATATGGGAAACGGCCAGTACGGGTTTGCAAAGGGAGCGGAATATTACTTTGGCCGGCCTCTCGGCACGTTCACCATAGAAGACGCGGACAAGGCCGCACTGCTGGCAGGCGTTGCAAAGTCGGCGCGCTACTATGCACCCAACGCCAGTGAAACCGGCAGAGTTTTGCAGCGCAGAAACCAAACCCTGGCGCTCATGGCCGCAAGGGGCTTCATTTCTCCCGACCAGGCGCGAAGGGCCACACGGCGCCCGATTGAGGTGGTGGCGCAACGCAAGGAGAAGATCATCGCGGCCTCCGCAGTCGTCGACAATATCCTTGATGAATTTACAAGGCGCCAATCCGAACTAAGCGTGAAGGACCTGCAGCAAGGGCGAATCCAGGTCTACTCGACGGTGGACGCCGGAGTGCAGCAAATTGCGAACCTGGCACTGGAGCGCGGCCTTTTGCTGTACGAGAACCGCCACGCCGGCGCCCGTGGCCTGATCCAGGGCGCGGTGGTCGTACTGAGGAACCGCGATGCGGGCATCCTCGCCGAGACAGGCGGCCGGCAGTTCTATCGAGACCGCTCCAGTGCATATAGCGACCTGAACCGCGTCACGAAGTCCCTGCGCCAACCTGGGTCCGCCATGAAACCCATTGTCTATCTCGCCGCTTTTCGGGAAGGAACGTTCAATCTCGCTACCGTAGTGCCGGACGAACCCATTAGCGTCGCCAATGGCCGGGAGCAAGATGTGAAATGGATTGCAAACTACGATGGCGAATTCGAGGGCATGATCCCCGTCCGAACGGCGCTGGCCGAATCCAGAAACGCCGTGGCAATCTGGATTACAGGTCAGATCGGAGTCTCCAGCGTCCTCGAGACGGCGCGCAGTCTTGGGATACAGACGCCGTTGCGCCCATACGCTACTACCGCGTTAGGAGCGTCCGAAGTGACTTTGCTGGAGCTGGCCAATGCGTATCGGACGATCGCATCTGGCATTCTGACCCAGCCGTATGTAATCCGCAAGATCGTGCGCAATTCGGACGAGGTAATTGCCGATAGCAGACACGAGTCATCTCCGATCGCTGTCGATAGTGACGCGCTCTCGCTGATTCAAGAGGGCCTGCGCAGCGTGGTGCGCATACCAACCGGTACGGCTCATGCACTCGACTCCCCCGGGTTCCCGATCGCTCTGATGGGAAA